>VFQT010000742.1_pt1 | contig 44457 bp, 31 predicted proteins | sample 3512381 | NCBI WGS metagenome assembly VFQT01 (sample SAMN10412376, study PRJNA504923) | tailings metagenome | isolation source: Relicate 2 Philex TSF3 active mining site | place: Philippines: Tuba, Benguet | collected 2017-08-29 | reverse complement strand
CCGAGTTCGTACTCTTCGTTCTCGGCGTGGCCTTCGAAGACCAGGACCTGAAAGGCGTGGCCCGCGATCGTTCCGCTGACCCAGGTGCCAGGGGCGTTCAGTTGGCGGCCTTCGGTCTTCGTGATCTTCAGGTCGTATGCGATATCGTTGTCGGTCATCTTCGTGTTCTTTCGTTCAGAATGTCGTTGGTACGGAACGACCACACAGTTACCTCGGGCTCCGGAGCGACATCCAGCCATGTTTCCGAGAATCTGGCTGAAATTCGCAGTCTGGGATGAATCGATCGGACTTCGGACAAACAAAAGAACGTCTGTGGTTACTTGCGATTGTTCCCAATGGCGTCTTCAAAAAAGCTGATTTTTTGTAGTACCTACGCCGGCTCATAAACCTCGGTTGCGCCCATCCACCCCGCCTGCTTGCGCTTTGCGCATTACGCACGCAGACCCACCCCAGGCGTGCGTTCGCGCACGCACTGGGGGGTACTAGGGGGGCGCGTGTGCAGAACACAGAGACCTCATACGCTGCCCTCCGATTGCGGAATTGTGGCTAGTTGCACTGGATGGGTAGCACCGAATTTCCACCGATGAATCAACCCCTGGGACTCGGCTTGCTTGAGCAACTTGGTCGCTTTGCGTTCGGAGAGGCCGGCATCGATTGCGGCTTGCGTGACAGCCAGGATCGTCGCGGGCGTTGGGCGAACGAACGACTCGACAAACCGTCGGGCGTCCCAGGCGGCTGGCTGCTTGGTAGTCGGAGGCTCTTGCGCTGGCGACTTCGGCGGGCGTCGTGGTCGCTCCGGTCGCAAGGCGGCGGGATCGAGGTCGTCGGCGGGATTCCAAACAGGGAATGTCCACCGCAGGCAGCGAGGCTCGATCGGCGGCCAGGATCGCACCGCTGCATCCAGCACAACGACGCCATCCTGCTCATGCGGCCGCAGGACGAAGTGCGTGTCGGTCGCTCGGCTCTGGCTGCCCGCACCGGCACCTACATCGGTCACGCTTTTGCCGGCCTGGTTGCCCTTGGAAACGTGATGCACCAGGACGAATGAGCAGCCGAGCATGCCGGCGTAGCAATCCAGTTGATTGTAGATATCGGTCAGGTTGCCGTTACTGTTCTCGTCGGCATCCTTCGGCAGGAAGCGATAGAGCGCGTCCATGACGATGATCTTGAAGAAGTTCGGCTGCAGTGCATCGAAGTACGGGCCGAGCGAGAAGATGTCCTTGAGGCGACCGCGCAGGTTGTCGACGAACACGGTGTCCGCGATCTCGGTCAGCGAGATATCGCGGGCTTCGGCAACTTGCGGAATACGGTGGGCGGTCGTTTCATGGTGGAGCTCGTTGTCGAGGATCAGCACGTTGCCGGCTTCGGTGGCGAACGTATCGAGCCAGGGCCGGCCCGTCGCCAGGGAAAGCGCCAAGTCGGTAACGAGCCAGGATTTGCCGACCTTGCTGGGCGCGATCAGGTTCGCCGTTTCGCCCTGCCGCAGCAGACCGTGAATCACGGGCTTGCGCAGGTCAGGATGATCCGTCAGCAGTTGGCCGACGCTCTTGCAACTCGGCACGATCCGCTCGGACGAGGGCTTCTTGTGTTCGCCGCGCCGACACTGTCGCTCGGCATCTCGCAGGCGACGAACGATGTCGGTGTCCGACCAGGCGGCGGGAAACGGCTGCACGCGTTCGTAGGTGCGAATGCAGGCGACCGCTTCGGCGTCCGACAGATCGTGCTCAATGCAACGGCAGCAGACCGCAAATAGCCTGTGCGAGCCGTCGCGGTGATCGGTCACGCGCATGGCCAGCATCGAACGCAGGCATTCCGCTGAGCGATCAGTAGCAACAACCGGCTTCACCTTGACCTCGCTGGGGCTTGGCCACAGGCGGGTGCAGAGCGAATCCAGTTCGGCCTGTCGCTCGGCAACGTCGGCAGGCAGATGCTCGAGCCGCTTGCCGGTCACGACGAAGAACCGGCCCTGGTCATAGATCTCAATCTCGCCGTCACCCGTCGGCCCGAAGCCATCAAGCCGGCAGCGAGCGAATACCGGTTTCTTGGCTTGCAGGAACAGCTTCACGCCGCGACCCGATGGAGAGACCTCGGTGTAGGTCGCCAGCTGCTCGACGATCTCCTGGCCCCAGAGGAATTTACCCTCCTCATCCAAGCAGCGATCCAGATCGACGCCGGCGAAGGGAGCATCCTTGGTGAACACGAAGCCGACGCCCGCCAAATGCGGCGAGCGCTGGTATGCCTTGTGCGCGGCCTCGAAGGTCGTCCAAGTCGCTGGATCGGTCGCGCTGGCATTCAGACCGCTTCCGGCGCAAACCGGCACCTTGGTCTTCTTGCCTTCGCGTTCGACGTATCGCCAGCAAACCCACTGAGGCAGGTCGCGTAGGCATTGCGGAATGTTCTCAACCGGCAGAGCGGCATTCGACATCGTCGGCCTCCTGCTCTCTGCGGTTGAACTGCTCCAATAGCCATGCAGTCAGCGCATCGACACGCCTTTGGCGATAATCCTCATTCTCTGCGGGCGCGCAAAACGCCACGCGCACGTCGTACTTGCCGACGCGCTCCGTCGTTTCAGCCATGACCTCTCCTCCGAAAGTAAGTTGCTGACGAATGCAGCAAACGGCGCGACGGCCTGCTCCGAAGAGCAGACCGCGGTCGCCAAGCAGGCGAGGGTCGGTCGATAGATCAGTCGCTAGTTGGGTGAGTGGAGTGGCTGCTCAGGCCTCACCCTTCGCTTTGTAGGCGGCCCGGTGATCGGCCAGCGCGGCACCGTAGTCGAAGTAGACTCGCCACGTTGCGGCCAGCACGTTGGGATCGGCGTCGAAGCCGAAGAACTCGACGGTGGGCGACTGCTTGCCTTGCAGGAACGCTACGATGATCGCGGCGTCCGCTGGGCTGGCGAACAGATACCAGGCTTTCGCGCTGGTGCCGGTGAAGCGGTCGCTGTTGGAAAGCCGCGATTCCACTTCCAGATCCAACGCGTTCTTCAGCGCGTTGCCGGTGGGCACATCGTTGTTCGCCCGCTGGATGAAATCGCTGAGCAGCAACTCCTTGGCGGTCTGCTGCAACTCCGGCGGCACCAGCAGCGTGCGGGGCCGGATATCGAGGTCACGTTTCTCGGCATCGCGCTGTGCCATCATGCGGGCGATGCCCGTCGCCAGCGATGCCGACGCCAGTGCGGTGCCCGCGCCGACATCGTAATTGCCATTGCCAGCAACGAAGAATGGGCCGGCGTTCGCCAATAGCACCTTGTACACGAGGTCGGACAGCGAACGCATCGCGCTGCGGCCGAGCGAACGAGCGGTGTCATCGAACAACGTCAGATCGTCATTTATGATGTCCCGCCGGTCGATGCCGAGCGACTTGGCGAACGTGCCGATCGAGTACTTGTAGGTCGATTCCGCAATGGAACCATGCTTGATCTCACCGCCGGGTGGCAACTCTGTCAGATCGCCGGAATCGCTGATGCGGATGCCGGTGTGATCCTTGAAGTCGTTGGCGGACTTCACCGCCGCGAACGCTTGCCAAGTCGCAGGCGACTCGGTGTAGGCCTCGAACAGCACCTTGTTCGCGGCGTCGCCCAACGCGACCGGCAGCGAGTAGGTGCTGAGCGCGGCACGAATGAGCCCTTCGCGACCATGCGGAGCATCCTGGCCGTCGATCAGCAGTGCCGCGCGGCACAGATCGACGAGGTTTGTTGCTCGCAGATCGCGGGCTTGCTGCGCGGCGTCGGCACCCAGATGCTTTTCAGCCAGGTGGTCGCAATGCATGTGGGCCAGGATCGCGGCCTCCAAGACCGTGCGATTGGCCGGCGTGGCCCGCTGGTGCGACGAGATCGTAAACGTCCGCGACGCTCGCAGCACTTCGAGTTCCGTCCGCTGGGCGTCCCAGCCTTCCGCAATCGCCTTGGCTTCGATGTTGCTGTGTCGCCCACCGCAAGCGCGACGGATGCCGTTAATACGGTTCGATTCCGCCAGAGCGTCGGCCCGAATTTGCTCGGCGGTGGTAGTTTCCGTGGTAGACATGCCCTTCTCCTGATTCCTGGTAGCAGCAATCGAGACCGACGTTCCGGCGTCGGCACCGATGGCAACGATACTGACTTCCCTGAGCACGCCCGCACGCACGAGCGTGAACCCGCTGGCCGGCGCTTTGACGGCCCGACCGTTCACTTCGACCAACTCACCGGCCCGGACGCGGTCGTACTCGAGCGGTGCGACGCCGACTGACGCCTGAAAGCGAAACCCACCCTTGGCCAGATCGACCACCTGGCGAGCCGCATCCGTCGAGGGCGTGATGGTGCCTTGAACCAGCAGCTTGCCGTTGGCGACCACTGCCTTGCCATGTCCGACAATGCCGGCGAGTGAAGCGTTGTGATCGGCCAGGATGCTCACCTGCTCGGCCGAGGCGTCGATGCCACCGAGTTCGATGGCAACCGGGCCCCAACCGGGAACGACCATCAGTCCGCCGGTGTAGGCGACGATGGACACCGACGGCGACTTGCCCGTTGCTTGGATCTCGACCTCGGCGGCCGAGAGTAAAAGTTCATCCGCTGCAACCGTCATCTGAAACCTCCATATTCTTCAGGTTTGAATCCGGCTGCGATCAGCTTGGGGGCAAGCAGAGTGAGCCGATACCGAACCGTTCCTTCCGTAATCTTCAGTCGTCGAGCGACCATGCTTTTGTTGCCATCGCATTCCACGTAGCATCGGCACAGCGCTCGACTCTCAGGGCAATCGATAAACCGCAGGATGTGATCAAGCGTCAAGGTTGCCCTTGGCTCCTCGTTGCGATGATCTTCCGGCTCTTGGCTGGCTGCCTCGAAGCGATCAACTTGCTTGCGTTCGCGGGCAAGGCACTTCGACACCAGACAGGAAAGAGCCGTGTACAACAGCGTTTTTTCCGAAGCACCCTTGGTCGGGTCGTACTTCGGGGATCTGGCAATCAGGTGAAGTAACGCCTCCTGCGCGACGTCATTCGGAGAAACGTGCTTGGGGCAACGCTTCTTGGCCAAGAGGAGCGCCGTCGCCTGGGCGTACTCAAGCAGATCGCCGGTAAGTTCAAGCTCGCGCTTGGAGGTTTGGTTCATTTAAACCTCCTCGCCGCGTTCGAGCCGCTCCCGAATGTCGTCACACAGCGTGAAGGTGATGACGGCCGGCTTGATCTCGAAGCTGCCATCGTCGCCCGTCAAGCCGCGAGGCGGAGACCGGTGCATCACGAACAGTTGGTCGTCGTCCCGAACCCGCCGACCGTACTTTCGCGACTCCCGTTCCGCCGCCTCGCGTAGCGGACGCTTGAAGTCGGCATAGCGGCAACCGAGCGTTTCGCACATCGCCGCGTAGGGCGTGAAAACTTGGCAGTCCTCAAAATGCTCCGCAGCCGCATCGACATCGGCTTGCGACCAGGCGTCAGGATCAGCCGGCGTCACGATGCCGTTGCGGATAAGCACTTCCAGCGACGCCGGCCGGCAGTCGTAACCCCGCGACCGCAGGTGGTTCGCCGCGACCACCAGTTTCATCGGGAACATCTGCTCCCGCTCCTCTTCGACCGCCTGGACGAAGACCGGGTCTGCGCCCGCCATCGGCATGGCCGTCAGCTCGATGTACTCGTCGAAGGTCAATCCCGTACCCATGTTCTCTCCTCCTCGGTTGGAACCCACTGGCGGGCACCATGCCCGTCTATCCCCTTATTTCCTGCAGCAGGGCCGATTCGTAAAAACTTTCTGGCAAAATTCCTCTGACGGAGTCCGCTGATTGATTTCCCGTCGCGTGGCCGCTCTAATTGTTGATAAGTTCTGGCTTTCCGGCGAGGCTTGGACCATGACGACAGCAACGGAGCAACACCGAACGCCCTTGGGCTTGTTTGCCGACAAGCCTGTGCCTCGTCTCTACGACCGCATCGTCGAAGTTCTGCGGGTTCGTCACTACAGCCGCCGCACGGAAGAGGCCTACCTCCACTGGATTCGCCGGTACATCGAGTTCCATGAACACCAGCATCCCCGGCAACTGGCGGAAGGCGATGTCAACCGCTTCCTGACTCACCTGGCCGTCAAAGAACGCGTTGCGGCCTCGACACAGAACCAAGCTTTGTCCGCCGTCCTGTTCCTCTACGAGCATGTGCTGGAACAACCTCTCGACCGCATCGAAGGCGTAGTTCGTGCCCGTCGGCCGAAGCGACTGCCGGTCGTGCTGACCGTCGATGAGGTGTCGAAGGTAATGTCGCACCTCACCGGGGACAAATGGCTGATCGCGATGCTGCTGTACGGCGGTGGCTTGCGATTGCTCGAAGCGCTACGTTTGCGCGTCAAGGATCTGGACTTTGAACGCGGTGAAATAACCGTTCGCGAGGGAAAGGGCGATAAAGATCGTATCACAATGCTGCCGCAGGCTGTCATCCGGCCATTGCAGGAGCATCTCCGGCGCGTTGAGGCGATACACCATCAGGATTCGGCCGATGGCTTCGGTCGCGTCGAGCTACCGCATGCCTTGGCCCGGAAGTATCCGAACGCCAATCGCGAGTGGCGCTGGCAGTTCGTATTCCCGCAGGAACATCGCTGGTTGAACGCGAAAACCGGGGAGCAGGGACGACACCACGTTCATGAATCGCTTGTTCAAAAGGCGATCATGCAGGCGGTCCGAAAGTCCGGACTGACCAAACGAGTCACGAGTCACACGTTTCGGCATTCGTTTGCCACGCACCTGTTGACTGCCGGCTATGACATTCGCACAGTACAGGAACTCCTGGGCCATAACGACGTTCGCACGACGATGATCTACACCCATGTTTTGAACCGAGGCGGGCGGGGTGTCCGCAGTCCGGCCGACGGACTGGCTCGGTTGCCCGATGAGCGCTAGGCAGGGGCGGCCTATCACGCGAGCAATCGCTTGACAGCGAAGGAACTAACAGCTACAATATGACTTATGACGATTAACTGCCTGCGCGTTAGACCGCACATTGGCGGCCTACAGGTGATAGGCAGAAACTTCCTATAAACAAGTTCGGCGACAGAAGGCGAAGGGGTAACGATGCCAGATGACACGACCAACCCTGCTCACGATCCACCGACGAGCAGCCCGTCATCGACCCGACGCGGCTTCTTGTCGGGCGCTCTCATGATCGGGGGCGGAGCCGCCGGCTTGGGGACGACCACCGATGCTGTCGGGGCCGAACCTGTCAAAGGAGGTGCTCCGGTGAACCCAAGGCTGTTTAGCTTTATCGGCGGTTCTGGAGGAGGGTGGTCGGTCGTCTCCGCGAAGGCGATCGTCGGCGATCCGCTACCGGTCGTTGATCGGGTGGACTTCGTCACCGGAGCGGTCGCCAAGTTACCCGAAGGTGCGAAGTGGGTACTCCGCGGCGTCACCAGCAACGCCCGGTACATCACTCGGGGCGAAAAAGACTCGTTGGTCAAGAAACAGGCTGCGTTGGGTCGTCCCGAGTCCACGTTGGCGGCCCTGATCCCGATCCGCAAGAGCGCGAAGTGGTGGGAGTTGACGCAGGATGAGCGGCGGGAGATTTTCGAAGAGAAGTCGAAGCACAACGCCGTCGGTCTCAAGTACCTGCCGGGTATCGCCCGCCGGTTGCACCACTGTCGGGACTTGGGCGAAGTCGAGCCGTTCGACTTCCTGACGCTGTTCGACTATGCCAAGGCGGACGCGGCGGCATTCGACGACTTGGTGGCCGCCCTCCGGGCGACAGCGGAGTGGAAGTTCGTCGAGCGGGAGGTCGATATCCGCCTCGAACGGGTGTAGCGCAGACGCCGAACCAGGCGCTGCAGCAGACGGCGGGGGCATGAAGTCTTTCCCAGACTCGTAGCTCACTCGGCCCCCGCCGCTGCTGAGCGGGGTCGTTACGGCCCGACGACCTTCCCCCGCTCCCACGCGAACCCGACCCGCTCCACACGGCTACCCATCCTGTCCTTGCGGGTGAGAACCGGATGCATCTTGTCCCAGATGATTGCCTGGCTGAAGTACAGGCCATGCTTCTTCAGGAACGGCGGGTAGTTGGCGCAGTTCGCGTAGCCGCCCCAGATGTAGAAACCGCGGCCTGGCAACAGCACGCGTGACGCGTTGCCGAACCACGCGTCCAGCAGTCGGTCGAATTCCTGATCGGTCACGAAGTCATTGGCCAGCGGTCTGTCTTTGGCCCGCATCTTCTTCTGCGTCGGCTTCGCCTTTTCCGGATGGCGAGCCACATCCATCGACTGGTGATGCGTCGTTCCCTGAAACGAAGACAGGCCAGCCGCGATCGCATTGTTCGATCGGGGTTCCACCTTCACATTGTAGGGCGGATCCATATTTACCAAGTGAATCGGCTGGCCGCCGAGCAGCCGGTCCAGATCCTGTGGACTGGAACTGTCACCACACAGCAATCGATGGTCACCGAGGATCCAGAGGTCCCCTGGTTGGGTGATCGCGGCATCCGGAGGTGCCGGAACCTCGTCAGGGTCGGTCAGGCCATCCCTGACTCCGGGATCCATGATTTCCGCCAGTTCGTCTGCATCGAATCCCAGCAATCCCAGATCGAAGTTGGCATCCTTCAGCTGCGATAATTCCAGTGGCAGCAGCTCGTAATTCCACTCCGCAATCTCGGACGTCTTGTTGTCGGCGATGCGATAGGCCTTGATCTGTTCCGGTGTCAGTCCTTTGGCCACATGGACCGGGACTTTTTCGAGTCCCAGTTTTTGAGCCGCCTTGTACCGGGTGTGACCAACGATGATGACGCCCTCCCCGGAAGGGACTCGAACCTGAGACCGGTTGGTTAACAGGTGCTCTGAATTTCCTTTGATTTTGCCTGTTTTGATGAGTTCGGGCAAGCGGGTGGAAGGCGTTTTGCGGGCATATTTTGGCTCTCACCGGCTCCAAACGATGAGTTTCAGGTCACTTCAACCTCCATTCGTCAAGCGAAGAGCGGCTGAATAGAGCCAGTCCAGGTTGGATATCTGCGCTGTCATCCCCATTGCCGGTTCGCACGTTGATCTGGTCCGGATGCACGGATGGCAGGGGCAGTGATTAAAGATTCTGAGGTACCTCGTTCCCCAGCGATTTCGCAGCCTGCAGATTACAGCTGGTGTTCAGTATTCTTCCGGCCTTGCAGCGGGGTAAGAAAATTCTGATTTCCTGTGATTATTCAAGTTTTCAACCCAAGTCCACGGTAGCACGATGTCCCTGATTTTGCATCCGCTTTTTGCCCTTTTGGCATCCGTCTCTCGCCAGGAACTGGCCCGTCAGGTCGCCTATCTGAAGGAGGAAAACCGGATCCTGAGGGCGAGGCTGCCAGAGCGACTCGTGGCGACACCTCAGGAGAAACGCCGGCTGCTGAAGTTCGGTCGTAAGCTTGGGGTTCAGCTGCGGGACCTGATTTCGATTGTCAGTTACCAATCCTTTGTCCGCTGGATCCGGGAGAAAGAAGCGTCACATGCCGTGAAGAACGCGTCCGCTCGGAAACCCGGTCGCCCCCGCACGCCGGACGACATTCGGGAACTGGTGCTAAAACTGGCCCGGGAGAACGACTGGGGCTACACCCGGATTCTCGGGGAACTCAGAAAGCTGGGAATCAAGAGTGTTTCCCGGCAAACCGTGAAGATGATCCTGAAGGAACATGACATCGACCCCGGTCCGAAGCGTGGCAAAGGTTCATGGGACGAATTCCTGAAGATCCATATGGACACCCTCTGGCAATGCGATTTCCTGTCGAAGCCGATGTGGGCCTCAAAAGGCCTGGTCGATGTGTACCTGCTCGTGTTTCTGCACCTGGGTTCACGCCGCGTCTGGATTTCACCGAGCACCGTGCAGCCCGATTCTGCGTGGGTGAGTTTGCAGGCCCGCAACTTCCTGATGGTCGCCGAAGACATGGGACTTACAGCCGAATACGTGATGCGGGACAACGACGCGAAGTTCAGTGGACAATTTGATGACGTGCTGAAATCCGGCGGAGCCATTGTGAAACGGAACACTCCGCTGTCGCCAAATCTGCGAGCCCATGTCGAACGATTCATCCAGACGCTCAAGTTTGAATGTCTGAACAAGTTTGTGATCGTGGCTGAAAAGCACCTGAATCACATCTGCCGAGTCTGGAGCCGGCATTACAACGAAGAGCGACCGCATTCAGCGCGGCAGCATTTGCCGCCGGATTTCACAACTGCCCCTGACGAAGTCACCAGCATTCGCACGAGCGACATTGTCTGCACGTCGAAGCTCGGCGGAGTGATCCACTCGTATTCCCGACGAGCCGCGTAGAGTCGCCACGTCCCAGTTCGCATTCTGAACTCGACTGCGCCCAACGTCCGCGCCGACTGTGATTTTCGACCGCTATTCGCCTCTGAAACCTCGCAGCGACTCGCTTTGACGCAGCTACAGACCATTGATCTGGAACTCATCGTCACGCGTTACCGATCACCCAAATCCCCTGATTTCCACCGCACTTGCGCAACTCAGAGTTTTCTTACCGCGCGGGCGTTTTCAGTGTTCAGTTTTCAGTGTTCAGTTTTTAGCAACTGCGAATTGGTAGTAACCGCGAATGGACACGAATGGACGCGAATAAGACACAACCCATCATCTTTCTGCCCAACCATCTTTTGCCCCCTTTGCTTGCCACAGACCATTCGCCATAGGCTTCACTCCCATGAATGCGGTGCGTTCAGGCGGTAGGATGGCCGCCCTCGGCCGTCTGCGTTTGCTTTCGGATCGCATTCGCGAATAGTGTGAACCGATGGGACGCAAACCTGAATGGCATACTATCGGAGGAAGGATGCAATGGGAGGAAGACGGCCGAGGGCGGCCCTTCTACGGCCAAACTTTCAAGAGCGAGGAATCGCGGCTACTGGGTCCCCGCCTGCGCGGGGATGACGGGCGATGCTACGCGAGGGATTTATCATCGCGCAAGAAAAAACCACCGTGAAAATCCGAAGACTTTCACGGTGGTGTGTTTTCTCGACGTGGTCAGTTCGCCGAGGGCTTTTCAACTGGTTTCTCAGGCCAGCTGTTTACGTCGGTTCACGAGGGTTCGAATACGTTCGGCCAGCAGAGCTGCGTCGAACGGCTTACGGAACGTCTCATTAAATACCGAGCGGTCAAAACCGGAGGCGTTATCTTCGTCGCTCAGGAGACCGATCAGAACGGTATCGGTGAACTCAGTGTTCTTCCGAAGGTTCTGAGCAATCATCAGAGCTTCTTCACGCCCCATGACAAAGTCCACCACGACACAGTCGGGGTGAATAGACTCTGCCTGGATACCGGCTTCAAAGCCACTGGCAGCAATTTCGATCTTAAAGTCGTCATTGGAAATCATCTCATTGAGACTCGAACGAGTCGCAATATCCGATCCAACGAGCAGGATCTTGCCCATTGCTTCGTCTTCCAGCTCGCCGAGCGGCATTCCGTGTTCCTTAAGGAAACGGATCAGATGTTCGCGTGGAATGCGTCTATCTTGTGAGCCAGGAATTCGATAGCCTCGCAGTCGTCCGGAATCGAACCACTTTGAGACAGTACGCGGGGCAACTTTACAGATCTTTGCTACCTGACCAGTAGTGAAGATCGTCTTCATGGGCGGGCTCTCCAATCAGTTCTCACTGCACCATCCGGAAGTCCTTCCTGGAAATCCGGATCGTCAACGCCCTGCTGTGAATTTCGGATGAACAGCCCGAAAGCTGTTCGCTGTCGTGAGCAGCCGAAACGCAACGCGGGTCCAGGGCCTGACAGGGGTCGTTCTTCGGATTGCGTGCGGGCAATCCCGTGCCTATACATGGCACTGGAGCGCAATTCGACTCAGTTCACGTGAATGAACTGCGGCTTTGTCCGGACATCCCTTCCGTTACAGCCGACGCTGAATTGCCCCCCTGGCGAATCAGCCCATTGTGCTTCCTGGCCTCCCCGCAGTGAGTACAGGAATTCCTGTGCCCACTGCCACAACAGGTTGCAATCGCCTGGATATTGTTCGTCGTTTCGTCAAGGCCGACTTTAGGATGTTTGACAGACCTGCAGTAACTGCCAGGTAGAATGTTCACAACGCCTGCACCGATCGATCGGCTCGTGAGCCCATTCTCCGGCGTTTTCTGCGCGAAACAGGCGAAAGACGGAAGAATGACGAATGGAAAGGTGAGGCTTGAAGCGGGATTGGAGTTGACAGATTTTTGGATGACGGAATCCAATCGATGCGTGGCCCGCCCCCGAGCTTGCTGACGCTCGCTCGACCCCTCCCCAACAAGTTTGGGTGGGGAGGAACGTCAGTCTGTTGCCAAAAATCGCTAAGCCGCTTTGGCTTTGCGGGCGGCGGCGAGGAAGTTGCCGTGCTCGTCCACATCCTCAAACCGCAGTGACAGCCGTCGTGAAATGCCCGACTCTTCCATCGTGACTCCATAGAGCACGTCGGTGACCGCCATCGTTGGCTTGCGGTGAGTGATCATGATGAACTGAGTATTCTGCTGGAACTCACGCAGGACGTTGACGAATCGCCCGATGTTGGCATCGTCCAGCGCGGCGTCCACTTCGTCCAGAATACAGAACGGACTGGTTCGGCTCTTGAAGATTGACAGCAGCAGCGCGACGGCGGTCAGAGTTTTTTCGCCACCGCTCAGCAGCGAGATACTTCGCAGTTCCTTGCCGGGCGGGCGAGCCACCACGTCGATCGAACATTCCAGAACATCTTCCGGATCTTCCAGAATCAGATCGGCTTCGCCACCGCCGAAGAGTTTCCGGAACAGGTCCCTGAAGTAGCCTCGAATCGTTTCGAACGAATCCAGAAACAGCCGCCGACTTTCCACATTGATGCGCCGCACGATGTCTCGCAGCGCATCGCGAGCCGCTTCGAGGTCACGCAGCTGAGTATGCAGGCGCTGGAACCGAGTCTCCAGCTCCATCAGGTTGTCCAGGCTTTCCGTGCCGACGTTCCCGATCTTCTTCAGCTGACGGCGCAGGCGTTCGATTCGCCGATCAATCTCGGTGCGGACTTCGGCAAATTGTGCCGCATCCGCGATGATGGCTGCAGCGGCGTCATCAAACACAGGAACCTGAACGTCCATGCCGAGTTTTGTGGCTGGTGCATCGTCAGAATCGCCGTCGCCGTCACTACCTCGTGCGGACGTTTCTTTCTGCTGCCAGACAGCGATGGCCGAGCGTCCCTGCTGAACCGCTTCCTGAACTTCAATCTGGAACTCTTCGCGAATGCGTTCCGCAGTCGTTGTCAGCTGATGATCAATGCTTCGGATCTGCAGTTCCAGTTCGTGATGGCGCGACTCATGCTGACGCAGCACCTCACGCATGCGCGATTCTGCAGCCGATGCCGAGTTTCGATTGGCGCGCAGAGTGTTGCGTTCGGTCGAACGCGAAAGAATATCCATGGCGAGCTGGTCATCGCGGACGCTCAGCTCCGCGACTTCTGCGGAAGCATTCAGGTGCGACAGCATCAGATCACGCTGCCGTTCAGCGGCAGCATGCAGTCGTCTGTCCGCTTCCTGCTGCTGCAGATGACGCTGCTGCAGATCTTCTCGAACGCGTTCCAGAGATTCCTGAAGCCCCAGAAGTCGCTCTTCGGACCGGGACAATTCCATGCTGGCCGAGTTTCGATCGCGTTCCAGAGTTTCCAGGTCCTGCTGTCGATTTTCCTGTAGCGACGCCAGCTCTTCAATCTGACGCTGCAGAGCCTGGTGCTGCTTTTCACCGGCGTCGAGTGTCTGATGAGCCAGCTCGACACGATCTTCAAGACTTCGCAGCTCGCCAGCCACGCGCTCATGTTCCGCTGCCAGCGATTCGCCTCGTCGTTCACAGTCCTTCAGACGACGCAGGTGATCGGCCATCGAATTCTCTGCCGCTCGACAGCCTGCAACGTGCTGATTCACCAGCGTACGAGTGCGAGACAGCTGATCGTCCGTTGTCACAATCGTCTGGCTCAGTGAGCGAAGCATCAGTTCTCGCTGAGCGATTTCGTGATCCAGACGATGCAGTTCGTTGCGCAGTCGGCGCAGTTCGCTCTTGCGGGACAGCAGAGCCGATTCATTCCGCACGGTGCCGGCGAAGAGTGTTCCGTCGCACTCAATCAGCTCACCCTGAAGCGTGATGAAGCGGCACTGACCTTCGGTCTGCGAATGCCAGCGAAGAGCGTCTGCCAGAGTTTCCACGACCCAGGTATCGGCCAGCAGATGTCCTGCCAGACCCGGCATGGATTGTGGCGAACGAGCCAGCCCGTCGGCTCGCCCGACGATACCCGGCTGTCCAAACAGAACGGGCGGTGCGGCGTGAGTCTGCGAGAAGACAGAACGAACGATCGGGCTTTCGCTGCGAGGATCGATCCAGGTGACCTGAATCGGATCGCCGCTGGCCGCCGCAAGAAGCTGTTCAATTGACGGTCCGGAATTGCGCGTTCGGTTCTGACCTTTGCCCCACCATGTGGAGTCGGACATCTGGTCCGGATCACCGTCGCCGGCATCCTTTGCCCAGAGCGAATCATCGCTTCGACGCAGACCCTGGCGAAGAATGGCCGGATCGAGGTCTCCCTCGCTGGTGGATTCGAGAGAGATGAAGCCGACTCGGTCCGTGATCCGACATCGTCCGGAATTCAGATAATCGATCAATGGCTGCAGCCGTGCCACGACCAGCAGCTGTGCTCGACCGGACAGTGCGACTTCCAGAAGCGCGGCCTGTTCCATGTCGACGTCAAGCAGGTCGGCGACGCTGCCAAGAATCAGATTCCATGGCGCGGAGTCGGCTTCTTCAGCACGGCGCAGAATTTCCCGAACGCCGATCCCGAAGCCTTCCTGACGATCTTCAAGGTCTTCCAGAACAGCGCGACGCGCCTGTTGACCACTGCGCTGTTCGCGCAGGTCTGCCAGGGACTGCTGGCTCAGATTCTTTTCGCCCAGCAGTCGTTCGCGACTCTGAAGCAGTTCGTCCGCTTCGTTCTCAACCTGCTGCAGTTCCTTCTGCGCGTCGATCAACACCTGCTCAAGCGATGGTGTCGTTTGCATGATGGTCTGAAGTTCGGAATCCAGAGAGGATGCCTGAGCTTCCAGAGTGAATCGCTTCTGAAGAGTCTGCTGGTGCTGGGATCGCAGAGAATTCAGTTCAGAGGACGCGGCCGAGTTGTGCCGAACCTGCTGCAGAAGTTCCTGTCGAGCCAGATCGACCTGCTCACGCGAAGACGCCAGAGCCTGCTGGAGCTGAACGACCTGATCGTCGCCCGCCAGCAGGGCTGATTTCTTACGTTCATACGCGGATCGTTCCAGCTCCAGAACGGATTGCAGATGCTGCTCTTCCGCTTCCGCCTCGACGACTCGATTCTTCAGAAGATTCTGCTGTCGATGAAGTCTCTGAAGATCCGACTGAAGTTCTGCTTCACGCGCTACCTGGTGACGCACCGTGGTTTCAAGGCTTGCGATCCGACTGCGCAGATCGCTTCGACGGCGTTCGACTTCTCTTAGCGCGTCATCGACTTCTGACAACGCTGCGTCGGCTTCCGCGACCTGAGCTTCCGCAGCCTTCTGCTGTTCCCGCAATTGTCCAAGAAGCGACGAGGAATCGTCACGCTGCTGTGCAAGAGCATCACGATGACTGGATTCGCGTCGATAATCGTCCGCCGCCAGGCCGACCCACAGCTGTTCCAGTTCCGTTGAGACGGCTCGATATCGCGTTGCGCGCTGAGCCTGGCTTCGAACAGTGTTGACCTGAGTTTCGACTTCGTCCACAAGGTCAGACAGACGGACAAGATTCTGCTCAACGCGTTCCAGACGCTTCAGCGCTTCGGTGCGTTTCTGCTTCATGCGGCTGATGCCGGCCGCTTCTTCAAAGATCAGGCGACGGTTGGCGGCATTCGACTGCAGAATCTGATCGACTCGGCCCTGTTCGATGATGCAGTACGTCGCGGCACCGGCACCGGTTCCGACAAACAGTTCACGAACGTCCTTCAGTCGCGCGGCGTTGCGATTGACCAGGTATTCCGAATCGCCGGACTGCCAGAGGCGACGTCCGATTGACACCTCATCCTGATCGAGAGGAATGAAGCGGCTGCGGTTGTCGAAGACGAGTGTGGCTTCGGCAAACTGCGATCCTGTACGGCTGGCCGATCCGTTGAAGATGACGTCGGTCATCTCTTTGCCACGGAGGCTTTTGGCACTTTGGTCGCCGAGGATCCACTTAATTGAGTCCACGACGTTGCTCTTACCGCTGCCGTTCGGCCCCACAACGCCGGTGATTCCGGCCGCGAAGTCGAAGATCGTGCGGTCTGCGAAACTCTTGAATCCAAAGAGTTCGAGAGACTTGAGCATTCTGAGAACGTTCCTGTTTTACCCGACGAGGCAAAACGATCGGTAACTGGTGGCGTTGATGTCAGATGAGCGGGGACTTTGATGGCTCGGCAGGAGCCTCGCACTCCCCTTTTTCAAAAGGCTGTTAAGGTTCGGTTGCTGGTTCGGGCTCGGACAATCCGCCGAACGGTCGGCGAATTCGATCCCACCATCCCCAGCGGTTTGAAGCGGGTTTGGTCTCTTCTGCAGGTTCGTCGTTTTCGACGGAGTCTTCTGTTTCTGTCAGGCTGTCCATGCCAGGCTCGGACTTCGATTCAGACGACTGCATTGAGGCTTCGTCGTTATTTGATGAGTCCTCGGAAGACTCGGAATCGCTGTCGTCAGAATCCAATCGGACACCGGATTCATCAGGAGTCTGAGGCGTCTCGGACTTCTCTGAATTCTTTGCGTCACCTTCGGGAAGCTCATCGATGACTCTTCCCTTCAGCTTCGCTTCCTTTTCATCACGTTTGTTGACTTCCTGGAAGTCCAGCTTCAGCAGCTTTTCAGCACTTTCGTTTTCCTTAAGTTCCTCTTCATCCAGCACGTCGAACATTTCTGGCAGCATCTTGGCATTACCGATTTGTCGGCTGCCCTTGTCATCTTTCGAATCCTCTTCGGTGGCTGCAGCCAGTTCATCCGAGTCCTTCACGTACAGACGGCCTGCCTGAGGAAGGCGGTCGATACCAAATTCTCCGGTAAAGTTGCGCTGCTGATCGGCTTCCACAAGAAGCTGGACCACATCAGGATATGTGGCCCCGAGTTCACCGCAGGTTGCAAGAACCTGAACGATGTTGTTGGGAATACGCTGGCGCTGTGGTTCTGCATTCAGCTGATAGAACGTGACTTCGAGGGTGCTGGATCCTTCTTCGCCTTTGACACGGATGTTTCGTCCGGCGTTCAGCACAAGAGGAAGATTGAAGCCCTGTTTCTCACCAAAGACGACGATCTCCGGAGCGCGCCGGCGAGTCACGTGGACCATCGGTTCCCCGGAAGATTCGATCACATGCAGCGTGTATCGATTCTTGAAGGAAATAGGATTCAGAGCCGGGTCATGCGGATCCAGTTCCTTCAAAGCGCGAAACGCACCGTAACGTGTTTCCAGCGAGTCGGTGTTCATCAGTTCGCGAAGAGCCAGGACCGCGTCCGCATCATTTCGGACGACCGACAGGGCCACCATGGCATAGATACGGAAGGCGGGCTGATCGCGGGCGGCTTCGAGCAGAACAGGGACGCCGCTGGGGTCTTCGAGGTAGGCCAGAGACTGAGCTGCCATGAATCGCACTTCGAAGTTTTCGGATTCCAGAGCATCCTTCAGGAAGGGGATGGAATCGGATCCGATCGCTTCCAGCTGCAGTGCCGCAAGCTGACACTTTTCCGGTTCGAGGATGTCACGAGCCAGCACTTCCATTCTCATGCGGCGCGCCACATCGCTTTCATTCAATGCGAGGTTTCGGATGACGGCCTGGTACCGGGGGAAGTTATTCACATACTGTTCGTGAGTCTTCAGCAGAACGAGCGTATCGTCCTTGGCTTCGGCACAGGCAACCCGCTGACCGTACTTGTTGTATCGATGGAAACGCTCAGAGACCGCATTGGCGATACGCTGACTGTTTCGAGTCCCCTTCTTGTCACTTCGCAGAACGATTCGCAGATCACGATCAACCTTGGAGATCGCACCGCCCGGAATCGAGCCGTTCATCAATTCGGCCTGACGCTCGTCTTTGTCGCGAACGCCAAGACCCGTCAGGATGGCACCTCCGGCAACAGCATATTCCTGGGCACGCAGAGATGATCGGCCGTCAAAATTCTGTTCTTCAAAGAGGCGAGTTTCCAGGAGCCAGCCGCCTTTCAGGCTGCGGGCATTGCTGTTGGGAGGCAGTGCAACACGAACGTCGAACTTCTGTCCCTTATGGACCATCGCCGGCAGATAGGCTGTGACAACCACAAGAGCCGTATCGCGCGACGCCAGGATCTTCTTGGCATCCTTCACGCCTCGACGCAGCATTTCATTCTGAAGCTGAGTGCGCAGCGTGGATGGTGATGGATCTCCGCCATCACCATTCAGACCTGTCACCAGTCCAACACCGCGGAGCACCACCAGGCTGTTGCCCTGAACGCTCATGTATTCTGACAGGAGAGGAGTTTCGACCTTGTTGCCAAAGTCGTTATCTTCTTCCTTCTTGCGGCGCGAACTTTTTGTTTCGGCTTCGTCCTTCTTTTTGTCCCGCGAAAACCTGTCGGAAAGAGCTGCTGCTCCTGGCATCGACATCAAACCTCCCGCGCAGCCGCACAGCAGTGTTGCGAGCACCAGGCAGGTTGTAGCCATCATCCGCGATCGAAGAACAATCGCAATGGACTGATGAAGGCGATGTGAATCAGAAGAAGGAAGGTCGGATGACATGACGGGACTCCGGGAACGGAGAATCGCCCTTCGCAGCGCGCAGCACGGAACTCGACTCACTGCGAGTCGACTTCGAAACAAGTTGTGCGAACCAAACGGGCGATCGTAAACTTGACTGGAAAGTCAGGAGACTTTCAGCCTGGAGAGGACTGTTTCCTTCTGCGAATCCTCACGAAGGACTGCGCAACAAGGAATGACAGGAGATTGAGGAGTGAGAACAGACAGGATGAAAACTCCCGTGGACCGGGAGTTTCGATTTTGAATGTGTGACACGAAAACACGAAGTACCACGAGTACCGCTGCGATGACAGAAAGGTGCCGCGGTTTCGTTGCAAAGACAGTCAGTCACGCCGAACCATTCAAGGACCCGAACGACCCTGGGCGACCTGATTGGACGTCGCCTGAAGGAAGGTCCTGAACCACAGTCAGCCGGGGATGACAGCAGACTGCGGGTTGATTTCAGCGTGGCGGAGAGCCATGCGGTTTAGACATTACTGTGGACAATTTCGAACCGTCAACGCGATTTGGCGCTGTCTGAGCCTTCCGACGGAGACTCCTGCGTTTGCCGTTCGGTTGATCGGCAGGAAGTGCACTGGAGCGTTTGGACTGGCAAAAGTGCCGCTGTCCGATGTCCCTCTCCCGGCAGAATTCGCAGAAGTTTGAGGTGCCTGGATCACGGGGGGGCTTGGTTCTTGGTTCCTCGTTGTTGGTTCCTCGTTGTTGGTCTGCACACTTGGAATGCGGGAGGGCGAGGCGCGTGCAGAGCCGCGTTCGGGGTTCTGGTTGGAGACCGTGATTTCTGGTGAAGCGCGGGCATAAATCGAGGCCTGGCCTGTTGGCTGTGTCGAAATCTGGGGGATTCAGGCCAAAGGCGGTGGATTCTGTCTGTCCAGTGTCTGCGATTGGCCAAAATCTGGCCCTGGTGAACATTCGCAGAGCCCGATTCGTCTGCTAGAAAACGACTCCCCACCGGGCGACCGTCTCCTGACTTTGTCGTGGGCTGGCTGAAACAAGGCGACCTGCATCGCTGGCTATACTGCCATTGGTGCTGTTTTGATTTCAGCGGCAGACGATTTTCCTGAAAGGATGTTGCCCGCTCATCGACAAGCGCGTTCGAATGGTCAGTCAGAGTTTGTGCGGGGATCGCTCGAACGAACCGTCAAAGTTTGAACTGCCCAGGGAACAGGAAGTCTGTATGAGCCCGCTGGTGTATGCCGTTCCGATCGTTGGAGCAATTGGTCTCGCCTTCAGTGCGTACCGCTACTTTTGGGTGGCTTCCCAGGATCCCGGAACTGATCTGATGCGGAGCATCGCAGACCGTATTCGAAACGGTGCGATGGCGTTCCTGAAAGCCGAGTACAGCGTGATGCTCGGTTTCATTCTGGTTGCCACAGCTCTGATGTATCTGTCCGGTACCAGCAAGGATTCTCATCCGCTGGTTGCTCTGTCGTTTGTCATTGGAGCCTTGTTCTCAGGGCTTGCGGGTTTCTTCGGGATGCGAGTTGCGACGCTGGCCAATGTACGAACCGCCAGTGCTGCCCGACGAGGAATTGCTCCGGCGCTGTTGATTGCGTTTGGTGGCGGTTCGGTCATGGGCATGACAGTTGTCGGGCTTGGAGTTTTCGGACTCGGTACTTTGTTCGTCGCTTATCTCAAATACTTCGGATCAGAGCCTGCCGACTTGACCAGGGTGATTAACGTTCTGACCGGGTTTTCATTTGGTGCGTCTTCCGTTGCCCTCTTCGCGCGACTTGGCGGAGGCATCTACACAAAGGCTGCCGACGTTGGTGCCGACCTTGTCGGAAAGGTCGAAGCGGGAATTCCGGAAGACCATCCGCTCAATCCGGCAACCATTGCCGATAACGTCGGTGACAACGTGGGTGACGTGGCGGGCATGGGAGCGGACCTGTTCGAGAGTTATGTCGGTGCGATTGTCGGTGCGATGGTTCTCGGGGCCACATTTGCGGCGCAGTCCGAGTTTGCTCAGTCCTACGGCGGGATGAGTGCCGTTCTTCTGCCACTTGTGCTTGGGGCGGCCGGTGTTCTCGCATCTGTGATCGGAACGTTCTTCGTTTCCGGTGGCGAAGACGTCGATCCACAGAAGGCACTGAATCGCGGAGAGTTGATTGCGGCTGCCATCATGCTGGTGGCCAGCTATTTCATTATTCAACAAATGCTGCCTGCGACCTGGAAGGGGCCGGACGGGATTGAATTTACGCGGATGGGAGTCTTCTGGGCTTCAATCATCGGTCTGGCGGCGGGGATACTCATTGGATTCGTGACGGAGTACTACACAGGGTCGGGCAGAAAACCTGTCATCGAAATTGTTGAACAGTCGGTTACGGGGGCTGCCACCAACGTCATTGCCGGCATGGGTGTCGGTATGCTGTCGACTGCCATTCCGATGCTGACAATCGCGTTTGCGATTCTTGGAGCACACGAACTGGCCGGACTGTACGGCATCGCTATTGCCGCGGTTGGCATGCTCTCCAACACAGGCATTCAGCTCGCCGTCGATGCTTACGGCCCAATTGCGGATAACGCAGGTGGCATTGCTCAGATGGCCGGGCTTCCCAAAGAAGTACGAGGACGAACAGACCAGCTGGACGCTGTGGGTAACACCACTGCAGCGATTGGAAAGGGCTTCGCGATCGGTTCTGCCGCATTGACCGCACTGGCGCTGTTCAGTGCCTACATGACCACCGCGGGACTCACGGTGATTGACGTTGCCGCTCCCAAGGTAATGTGTGGTCTGTTCATCGGAGCGATGATGCCGTTCCTGTTTTCAGCGATGGCGATGAGAGCGGTCGGGCGAGCCGCCGCAAGTATGATCGAAGAAGTGCGCAGACAGTTCCGCGAGATCCCACTGCTGGTGAAAGCGCTGAATGTCTGCAAGCAGCATGAACACGTTGCGGTGGAAGAGTGGAGTGCTGATAACCAGGCTCTGGTGAATCAGGCGATGGGTGCTGTGGACTGTGATCGCTGCATTGCCATTTCCACGCGTGCGTCGCTGCGAGAAATGGTGCTGCCGGGTGTGATGGCACTTTCAGGTCCGCTTCTGGCCGGATTCATTGGTGGCCCGGAGATGCTTGGCGGTCTGCTGGCCGGAGTGACGGTCAGCGGTGTGATGCTGGCGATCTTCCAGTCCAACTCCGGTGGTGCATGGGACAATGCCAAGAAGATGATTGAAGGCGGCGTTACTGTGAACGGCGTGGAGTATCGCAAGGGCAGCTCAGCTCATGCGGCTGCTGTCGTCGGTGATACAGTCGGCGACCCGTTCAAGGACACGTCCGGCCCGTCGCTCAATATTCTTCTGAAGCTGGTTTCCGTTGCGGCCCTTGTGATTGCACCATGGCTGCCAAAAGCTGAAGCGGTTCAGAATCCTTCTCAGGCAAACGTACCAGCGGCAGTCGAGAATGCGGAACCTGCCGGGAAGTAGTTTCCACTCCAGTGTTTTTGAACGACCGTTTCGGTCCTGACGCCGAGTGCGGTTCGGTGATGGCTGTGGTTCTATCGAAACAGAGCCTGCCACAGGTAGCGAAAGGGTGCCACCAGCCATTTCAGCCACCAGGCCGGGCGGACTCGAATTTCAAAACAATGCGGGCAATAGTACTCTCGGAATCCAAGAATCCACAGCACGTAGGAAAACCCCTTCAAGGGCACTGCTGAAAGCACTTTTCTGCAAAAGCTACAGCGATACCTGAGGGATTTAGCGAAGTTCGAGAGGTCTTGCCAGTTCGTCATTCGAGTTGCGTTGGTTCGGGTGCAGGCCGAAACGATTTCGACGCAAAGGTCTAGTTTTCACTCGGCCAGGGTCAATTGGCACTTGATTGTCGTTCAGTGGATTCCCTGAACCGGACACGAACGGGGTTGAAGATTCGGAGTAATCCGTGTCTGTGCCATGAGGGAAAGTCCTGAATTCTCCGATTCATTCGAGAGCATGGTTTTGAGCCATTTTGCCTGCTCCCGTGTCAATTTGACACAGTTGCTGGCAAAACGCACCGTCTAATGCTTGTGAAGTTTTGGGGGTATCGGAGACCCTCACCCTATGAGCGAATCGGGTGCCACGACAGAGCAAAAAATATGTCATTTCCAAATCTGATTCTTGGCGTTGACGGTGGTGGCACGAAGACCATTGCCTGGCTGGCGGGCGGGCCGCACGATGAGGTGCTGGGACGCGGTTCTGCGGGTCCATCAAACCAGCGAGCTGTTGGACCGCGACTGGCCATGTCGCACCTGGATGAAGCGATTGAGCAGGCGTTCAGCAATGCGGGGATCGATCGCGCCACGGTTGCCGCAGCATGTTTTGGTCTGGCAGGGGCGGACAGAGAATCCGACCGGTCCGTTGTCCTTCAGTGGGCTTCTGAATCGCGAGTGGCTCGCAGCGTTCGCATCGTCAACGACGCAGCTCCTTTGCTGCATGCCTCCGATGGTGACGGCACCGGAATCGCGCTCATCGCCGGAACTGGTTCATTGGCCTGGGGATGCCATGCGGATGGTCGCATCAGTCGCAGCGGCGGCTGGGGTTACCTGCTGGGGGACGAGGGCAGTGCGTACTCGCTGGGACTCGCCTCGCTCCAGGCCGTCACAAGACACGCGGACGGTCGAGGCGCTTCGACTCAACTGACGAACGCAATCCTTTCGCATCTGTCGCTGAAACAGCCATCCGATATTGTCGCTGCTGTCTATGGAGCAGACGTACCCCGTGCTGTCATTGCCGGGCTTGCACCAGTAGTCTTCCTGCAGGCGGAACTTTCGGATGACGTGGCCTGTGAGATTGTCCGGTTTCAGGCCACGGAACTGGCTGCGATGGTCTCGTCGGTCGCTCGAAAACTGAATTTCAGCGAGGGCTTTTCACTTTCAATGACCGGCAGCGTTCTGCTTCATCAGCAAGCCTACCGAAACGAAGTTCGACGGTCTCTTGAACTGCAGAGCCAGAATGTCACTCGCTGTGTTCTGGTGGAACATGCGGTCGAGGGATCCGTGAAAATCGCTCGAAGCATGGCAACAGCGATGACGGAGTAAACTCTGACGCGTGATCGAACGCGAGGACGAGGTTCCTGCCGAGCTGCTGAAGTTTGTAGTGGAATTCGCCAGAGTTCCCTGCACCTCAGCAGGCTGCACCCTTGGATTGGCACGGCTCAGGCGGATCTTCGACCGACTGAATTCATGGTTTCGCAGTCACCGGAGGACTTGCGCCCTTCCGCTATTTGTCGGTCGCCACGATCTAATGAGACAGGCGATGTGGAAGTCGAATGCGGCCAAATCGCTGGCCGGTGGCATCGTACAGCAGAATTTCATTCGTTGATTCTGCCCAGACAGCGCCCAGTTTGACGGCTCGTGGACCATGGAGAACAAACTGGAATCCGCATCGCCGACCGTTCTGCAGCAACTCCGTTTCTGTCATCGGAAAGTGATGTTCCAGCAGATTCTCCTTGCGACACAGCGTGATATGAACGAAGTGGCGCAAATGGTCGAGTGTCCGAACTTCAGCTGGTGTATCCGGGAGGCACGGAGCTGCGACGGGCTGACACATGCAAAAATGATCCTTGCGACGGTCCGAGTTTGACGGCGGAATTGACTCTGCCGACACTGCTCCCCACAGTGACACCGGCCGAGTCCATTCATCAGGATTGCGATGTAGTTGCTGTACCGAACATACCACTCTCGTGAGACCGGCAATTTCGGCAGCTTCTTCCGACGGTTTAAGTCGGTGCCTGTGGTATCGGTCTGCCCCAGCAGGGACCTTCCCAAATCAGTGGCCGCGCTGCACACCTGTCAGGAACGGAATGAGCCCTACATCTGGTCGCGCGATGATTCCGTTCAAACGCTTTTCCCTGAAACAGAAACAAGTTGGAGGGAACTGTTTGCGCGGTTGAGCAAAAGACAGACTATGGATGACCGCAATGGCTGTTCTGGCAGTCCGTCACACAAGGATCAGACCGCGTTCCTTGAGCGAAATCCCTGGGGCAAATCGGATTTTCCGAAACTGCTATGGCTCACGAAAGACCGTTCCATCTTTCATCACAAAGACGACCTGCTTCATCACGCTGATATCCTCCAGCGGATTACCGTTCACCGCGACGATGTCAGCGAACTTTCCTTTTTCCAGCGTTCCCAGTCGGTCATCGACCCGTAGTAGTTGAGAAGCGTTCATGGTGGCCGACTGAATGGCCTTCATCGGCGACATCCCCCCTTCCACCATCAGCTCAAACTCATGAGCATTCTCACCGTGCACTGAAACGCCGCTGTCCGTGCCAAAGGCAATTTTGACACCTGCTTTGTTCGCTCGCCGGAACGTATCCCGGATTGCCGGACCAATCGCCGCGGCTTTCGGACGTACAATCTCCGGGAAGTATCCAGGTTCTTCGGCCTTCATGGCGACCCATTCACCGGCCATATTCGTCGGCACCCACCACGTGCCCCGCTCTTTCATCAATTCCATGACTTCGTCCGTCATGAAGGTGCCGTGTTCGATTGAATCAACACCTGCCAGGACCGCTCGTTTCATGCCTTCCGTTCCGTGAGCATGAACGGCGATCGTCATTCCGTAATCACGCGCCGTTTCGACAATCGCCTTCAGTTCTTCCTCCGTGAACTGAGGATTATGACCGTTGGCGGCGAGGCTCAGGACTCCGCCGGTCGCTGTGAGTTTGATCAGATCTGCGCCGTCTTTGTACCGCTGGCGGACGGCCTTTCGTGCATCATCCGGACCGTTGATGACGCCATCCACGGGATCAGCGTCTCGCCGGTAGTCTCCCTTGAGCCCGTTCGTCGGATCGGCATGTCCTCCGGTTGTGGCCAGTGATTTACCCGCGGTGAAGATTCGAGGACCGACGATCCAGCCTTCGTTGATCGCTTTTCGAAGCGACACGGAATTGGTGCCGTTGTCTCCAAGTTCCCGCACCGTCGTAAAGCCCGCCATCAGAGTCGCCCGTGCATACACTGTGGATCGCAGAGCATAATCCGACTCCTCCATGAAGAACTTCTCTGTGTAGGAGTCTTTCGAGTGCTGAGACATCAGGTGCGTGTGCATGTCCATCAGACCCGGAACAACGGTGTACTTGCGAAGGTCAATGACGCGATCACCTTCCGCCGGCTTCCTGAAGCCGGGCACGATTTCCACAATCTTCTTCTCGAACACGACCAGCGTGACATCCTGCAGCGGTTCCTCATCGCGACCGTTAATCAGCTTCGAAGCATAGACCAGAGTATCCGCGGATGATGGTCGGCTGAAGATCATCGTCGCAACAACACAAAGCACAGCGGCAAACAATCGCATAAAGGCTCCTCGCACAAATGTCAGGAAGTCGTGCGAGGGTATTGCAGACGATGCCCAAAGAAAAGCGACCGGCGACTTTTCGATGTTGACGGGCTCAGCCATTGGTTAGGAGTCACGAGCCTGAGATTTGAGATCTGAGATTTGAAATTTGAGATTTGAAATTTGAGATTTGAGATCTGAGATTTGAGATCTGAGATTTGAAATTTGAGATCTGAGATCCAAGGTCTGAAAACCGAAAACCCACATCCATCTCGCGTCGGAGACACGAGCCACGATGGAAGGCCAATTCTGCAGGTTTCACATGAGTGCTGCAGGTTCCTGCCAGCAAACCATGGGGGTCGCGTTTGTGAATGTTGTGACGGAGCAAAATTCCTCGAATCGCCATTGCTCCGGAAGTCTCTGACCTGGCATCCTCCCGTCAGAACTATGACACGGTGGTCTCGTTGCGCGCGGAAACTGGTCGTCGCGGAGACTGCCTTGCTGGATTTCTGACACTTGCAGGGATGCGGGCATGTTTATCATTCTGAGACCGTTGCGGTTGCTGTTACAGGCTATGGTGATGGAATCAACTCCCAGACAAATGTCACTGGGGTTTGCCTGTGGCGTTCTTGTCGGGCTGGTTCCAAAAGGGAATCTGCTGGCCATTGCACTGGGACTGTGTCTTGCGGCGACTCGATTGAATCTGGCTGTCGCGGCGTTTGCTGCTCTTGTGGCCGCTCTGGTGGCGACGCAGTGTGACACGATCTTCGATAAAGTTGGCTGGTTCGTCCTCTCACAGCCGTCACTCCTGAGCACCTGGACGTGGCTGTACCATCAGCCATTTGTTCCCTGGACCGACTTTAACAATTCGATTGTCATGGGCAGCTTTGTCACAGGACTGCTGCTCATCTATCCGCTGCATCGGCTGACCCGGCCTCTTTTCGAAAAGTACTCGGAGAAGATCGCCAAACACGCACGGCGATGGTGGATCACTCGCTTCATCCTCGGTGCGGAACTTGCGGATCGAATTGGTTCGCTCTGAGCGGCCGGCATCTTTCCGGCACGAGCTGCATCAGACCATGGGCTGCAAACAGACCATCCTTCAGATCATGATGATTTGAACCAGAATAAGTGAGACCAAAGCATGCGCTGGACATGGATTGTTCCTCGAGTGCTGATCGTGGCATTCCTCTGGGCGTTCATTGCCTTTGGAATGGACCCGTTGCTTCGTTTTGGTGCGGTGCAGGCTCTCCAGGCAATGACGGGAGCCAAGGCCGACATCGCGAAGGTGGAGACTCATTTCTTTCCACCGACGGTCGCGGTTGAAAACGTCGCGCTGGCCAGTGCAGGACGTCCGGGGAAAAACATCCTGGAATTTGACCGGATGCGACTTCAGCTGGAACCCGATTCGCTGTCACGTCGACGCCTTGTCGTGGAAGACGGCCACATCTCCGGACTTCGTTTTGATACTCGCCGTTCCGATGACGGACAGCTGGAACAGTCAGCGGAACCCGTCAGTGAAGAGCCATCCTGGATGACCGAGAAGATGATGGAACTCGGCGATGAGTGGCTGAATCAGCTGACGGAACAGGCGAAAGCCCAGCTGGATCCAAACACGCTTGAGACGTATCGAACCGGCTCTGAAATGTATCAGAAGTGGGACTCACGCTTTGAAGACATGTCAGAGCGCGTGAAGGAGATGAAGCCTCGAGTCCTGCAGCTGAAGGCGCAGTTTAAAGCGGCAAAGGAAGGCGATACGCTCGAACAGATCGAGAAGTATCTGGTTGTCGCCGAACGTGCGGAAGCGATCGTTCTTGAAGTGCAGCAGTTCCGCGATGAGCTGAAAGACATTGTTCCGGAAGTGCGAACCGACTTCGAACAACTGAATGAAGCACGACAGCGGGATCAGGAAGCGATTATGCACAAGATCTCGCTGCTGAAGCCCGATGGACGCCGAATCTCCCAGGCCTTGCTGGGCAAGACGATGTATCGTCAGCTGCAGCAGTTACTAACATGGGTGGAAGCGGCAAAGGAATATCAGGCGGAATGGAAGTCACAGATCCAGCCGCCTCGCAGCGTCGGACGCGACTTCCCGATCCTCGTGCAGAACCCCGCGCCGGATGTCGTATTCAAAAAGCTGGCACTTTCCGGTCAGATTTCGGTTCAGGAAGAACTTGTTCCGTTTACTGCCGAAGTGGCTGATATCACGGAAGATCCCAGGCTGCTGAATCGTCCGTGCGTCATGCGACTTCGAGCCGATGGCAGCCGACCACTGCAAATGCGTCTGACATGGGATGCGACGAAAGAGACTCCCCGGGCTGAGCTTCTGGCGGACTATCGCGATACAAACGCGATTCCTCTGCGAGCCGGTAAAGAGGGCGATGCGATGTTCCAGGGAACGCTCTCGGACCTTGCATGGACGACGACACTGGAAATCACTGGTGTGGAAATGCAGGGACAGATTCAGCTGCAGTCAAAGCTGGATCGGCTTTCCTTTGAAGCGTCGGAAGATGTTCGCCCCGAAATTGTTGAAGCCGCCAATGAAGCCCTTGGCAATGTCCAGACCCTGGATGCCATGATCACTCTCGGCGGCACACTCAGCAAGCCGGATATTGATCTCAAGTCAGATGTCGGCGACCAGATTGCGGAGGGAGTTCAGGAAGCGTTCTTCCATCAGCTTGAAGTGGCTCGGGATCGCCTGCTTGTTGAAGTCAATGACTACGCCAATGATCACCTGGAAAAGCTGAAGGGTCGGTTTGCGGGTGAGTATGAGAAGCTGAAGAACGACAATCAGGAACTGCTCGAACAGGTCAACGAGGTTCGGACGATCGTTGCGTCGCTTCAGTCCGGAAAGGCTGATCCTGCCACGCTGGTAAAGCAGGTCGCGAACTCAAAGCTGATCCCCGAAAAGGAGCAGAAGAAAGTTCAGAAGATCATGGGCGATGTGGACGCCGTGATGCAGGGACAGCTACCTTCGAAACTCCGCGACAAAGTGCCAGCGCTGGAGAGTGACATCCAGAAGAAGCTGCTGGATAAGGCTCCAAAACTTCCGGATGGAACACCTGTGTTACCGGGAAGCCTGCAGAACGGACTGCCAGGCGCATTTCCTGGACTGATGCGAGGAGCTTCGTCGCAGAATGGATCAGTGCCCGCAACACAGACGGGCCTCCAGGGCCTTCCGGCCAACGCGCTGAAGGGGGCGTTCCCTCGACTGCGTTCCGGGTTCCCGGCCCGGTCGGCGTCTCGAACGACGGAACAGTCTTCTGAACAGTAACGCGATTAACAGCACCGTCTGTTTCATGCGGCGAACATCTTCCATGTCCGACTCGATCGATGAGCTGATGAACCTCGGTCCGAAGAGTCGGATGTGGCTTCAGAGCTGCGGGATTACGAAAATCTCGCAGCTGCGAAAGATTGGTGCGGCCGCAGCATGGCACAAGGTGAAAGATCGGTTTCCCGAGGCCTCATTGAATCTGCTGTGGGCCATTGCCGCAGGACTCGAAGGTCGAGACTGGAGGAGTCTCAGCGACGACGAGAAGCAGCAGATACGATCCACGCTCGAGTGAAATCCAGATAGCGGCAGGGCGCAAGCCCTCCGGTGAAGCTGGAGTGATCCTCAAATAGCGGAACCGCGCGAGCCCTCCGGTAAAGTCAAAACCGGACGGCTCGCGCCGTTCCGCTAACTTGACACCCCTGCGATGCTTACAGCACCAGCTTCTCCGCGGGGAACACAGGGCCTTCAACACACGTCCGGCGGTAGTCCCATGATCCGTCTTCTTCGCGTACCTTTGTGACACAGCTGAAGCAGGCGCCGAACCCGCAGGCCATGGGAGTTTCCAGAGACAGCCAGCATGGAACCTGGGCCTGTGCACAGATCTTTGCGACGGCCTTCATCATGGGTTCCGGGCCGCAGCAATAGACATGCGTCTCCGGCTGCTTCATGCTCAGCTTCTTCGACAGCAAGTCCGTCACGTAACCATGATGGCCGAAGCTGCCGTCATCCGTTGCGATCTGGACATCAAGTCCCGGAATCTGAAAGTCGTTCAGGCCGGCAAGATACGCCTTCGATCGAACCCCGTAACACAGCGACACAGTTTCGGGGCGCCGATGCAGAATTCGCGCAGGACTGCCATACGACTTCAGTCCCAGCGCTTCGCGAGTGACTCCCAGAAACGGAGTCTGGCCGATCCCGCCGGCCACGCAGATCAGGTGTTTGCATTCCGGAACGGGGAAGCCGTTGCCGAGCGGTCCCCAGAGCTGAACTGAATCGCCGCTGGTCCACTGACTCATGATCGACGTCATCTTGCCAACACGAACAAAGCCGAAGTCAATTCCCGTCGATCCGTCGCTGTCCTGCCATGTGTCGAAGAGAGCAAAGGGACGCCCCAGAAGAGGATCGCTGCCGGTCGAAGGACGAATCATGAAGAACTGGCCGGGAAGAATGGTCCTGGCCATTTCCGGCACGGCAACTCGCACGGCCCATGTTTCCTCCGCCAGTTTGCGAACATCCTTCACAATCGCTGTATGCTGTTGGGCACACTGGACCATTCCGGGAAGGCACACTTCAGTTGCTGTCATGTCGGGTTCCGGCACTGCTTCAGGTCTGAGTTTCAATAAGAGGGGCTGACACAGGGTTCGTTGTCACCAGATCCGCTGTTGGTCCCAGGGATCGAACACGTTCGACGGCATCTCGCAGGATCGCTTCCGCTCGCCCATCAGACTGACGGTCGGACCAGAGATTCAGAACCAGTTCCGGCAGGCGATTTCCGAACAGGATGTCGGTCAGCTCCGCAAGAACGGTTTTCGCAATCTCCTCCCGAGTCACAATCGGACGGTACACGAACGCTCGCCCGCGTTTCTCGCGGACAAGGACCTTCTTGCGAATCGCAAGCAGGTTCAGAGTAGTCATCACAGTAGTATAGGCAAGGTCTCGCTGGAGACGATCACAGACGTCCTGAACAGTCCCCTCGCCGATTTGCCAGAGAATACTCAGAAGGTCCAGTTCGTACCGTGTCAGGCGGTATCGTGTCACCAATCATTCCTTGCTCACAAGCGGATGTGACGAACATGGCGTATGGTGGTTGATTGAGGGCAGATCGTCCAGCAAAGCGTGAAGCGGCAAAGTAGCCGTCACTCTCCGAGTGACGAACCTGCAACTAACGCCACCCACACGATTTTCGCCTGGCCAGAGCTTACCCGTGGAATCGCAGAGCATCACTCAGAGAGTGATGACTACTGTTGCATTCAACCGCGAACACGTCGTGACAAAGTTGATGACTTATCAGTACGATGCCCTTGGGCGTCGCTTCATCCTTCTCCCCACCGGGGGAGAAGGTGGCCGCAGGCCGGATGAGGGGGCATCCGCGATCTAAATTTCCGGTCCCACCGCAAAGAAGATGACCATGACTGACCCTCCAAAAGCACTTGTGACGGGAATTGCGGCGATCACTCATGACGAATTTCGCCTTGAGTCTTCGCTGGAGAAGGTTGACCTAGTTGTTCCTGAACCGGTTGATCGCCTGACTCCGGAGTTTGGGGCATGGCTTCGCGCAGCTATGGTATATGAGGCGAAGGTGCTGACGCGAAATCCTTCTTCGGAGCCGGATGAAGACGGACTCAGGCCTCTGTCACAATTCAGGCTCAGGGTGCTTTTCTGGGAAAGGCCGGATGGTGAGTTCACTATTTGGCTGGCATACCCAGTGTCGGCGGCTGCAATCAACAACATTAAACCGGTTCAGCCCGAACTCCTGCTGGGAATCTGGCGTGAGCTTGGGGTGCTGAAGGTCCAACGATCAAGTCACATCGGTGCGGGTATGAGACTCCTTTTTCCGGTAAAGGAGTCAAGGCCAGATGACGCTTTCGACTTGTATAAAGCTCTGGAAGAAGATGAGCTTGATGAAGGGCTGGTCTTCAGGAAATTCCCGTTTTCAAAGGCCACAAGAATTGCCGAGGCTCATTCCGGAGCAATTGTGGCGATCTGCGACGGGCAGATCTTCTTCATGTATGGAAGTGATTTTGATGAGTTTAGTCGTTTACAAATCAAGTTTGCTCGAACGGGTAGCTTTAACATCGCACAGTCTGCCGATGTGAAATCGCTGGATGACTTTGTGAATCTGATTGGCAAACGTCAGCTTCAATGGCTGAAAAATGGCAAATCAAAGTAGCCGTCACTCTCCGAGTGACGCACCTGCGACTAACGCCAGCCAAATGAAGTTCGCCTGGCCAGAGCTTGCCGGCGGAATCGCAGAGCATCACTCAGAGAGTGATGACTACTGATGCTGCATTCGACCGCGAACACGTCGTGACAAAGTCGGTCGTTCTTCTGTACGATTTCCTCAGATTTGTCGTCCACCACGGAGCCGTTCCGCGTGCAGGGACGACGGTAGGCGAACAACGTGAGCGGCAGTCAGGTCATACGCCGGAAATAGATGACTGGCCCCGTCTTTCGTGTCCGAAGGTCGACGAAGATACGACATGGTCAGTTCAAAGACCGAGTGGATCACGCGAACAGATATTGAGGGGTGAAGAACTGTGGGTCAAGACAAGAGGTGGATCGTCATCAACGAACGAAACGAAACTGTCGTTGATAAGGGCTGGGAGTGGTGTCAGATTGCGAATGCTGACTTGATTACTTTCAGTGTTCGAGACAGGGAAGGATTGTATGACTGGCGGAATCAGCGAATTGTCGTGGAACCACGCTTCAAGAGGCTGCGTGCCATTGCGGACTCGGTCTTTGAAGCCGCAGACGAGGAACGTGTTCACCTGGTAGACATTAGAGGACGCCGGATGTCTAAGAACACATTTGTGCATGTGAAAACATTTGTAGACGGTATAGCTGCAGCCCAAGATGAGAAGACTGATTTATATGGATTCATCAATTTAGCAGGAGAATGGGTCATCCGCCCGTCGTTCTATCTTGCTGAACATTTTGCAGGTGGATTGTCGGTTGTCTTCAGGGACTTTGGTGAGTACTTCTATATTGATAGACATGGCGAAGTCATGATCCCCGGGCCATTTATTGACGCCCAAGATTTCTCAGAGGGTTTGGCACAAGTGCGAAACAAGGACGGTGATCATTACATCGACTCATCTGGCCAAATCAGGCTTTCGGGGGGAGATGACTGGTTTTGCGGCGGCGCATTTTCCTGCAACCGAGCTTCAGTGCTCAGCCGAAAGCAATTGGAAAAGGTGTTCTTTATCGACAAGACTGGGAAAATGGTTGGTGATCAACTCTATGGCAAATCAGGCTCGTTTTCCGAGAATGTTGCCGCTGTTGCCGTAAATAATAGGTGGGGGCTTGTGGATTTGTCAGGCAGACTGGTTGTGCCTTATCAATTTGATGATATAGGTTTTCAGTCGTGTGGCCTATCCGCAGCCAAACTGGAGGGGAAGTATGGTTATATTGACTTTGCTGGACGCCGGGTAATACGATTCTCATATAGCCATGCCGGAGACTTCGATCCGGCAAATCGTCTCGCTTGTGTGGAGGTTGGATAGGCGGCAAAGTAGCCGTCACTCTCCGAGTGACGCACATGCGGCTAGCGCCAGCCACATGAAGTTCGCCTGGCCAGAGCTTTCCCGTGGAGTCGCAGAGCATCTCTCAGAGAGTGATGACTACTGATGCTGCATTCGACCGTGAGTGACGAACCTGCGACTAGCGCCAGCCACATGAGGTTCGCCTGGCCGGAGCTTACCCGCGGAATCGCAGAGCATCACTCAGAGAGTGATGACTACATTTGTGGTTACCAAACCTCGCTACAGTCTGTCCGCTCCGAGCGTGCCCTGGAGTTCGTTCAGATACTCCGGTGCGATGACTCGGTTGAGTTGCTGTTGGGCGTACTCAAGGCGACCGGAGATGTTCAGGATCTTCTTTTCTTCGGGAAACTCATTGCTGTTCAAAAATGTCTGAAGTGCCTGAACGTGACGCTGCCACAGAAGCTGTTCACGCTCCTGGCGAGTTCGCAGTCGCTCTGTGTACCAATCGGACGCAAGCAGTGATTCCAGCGTGAACAGTTTGCGGAATTCCGGATCATGCACGGTTTTCCCTTCCCATGTTCCGTGAACCATGATGTGCAGCAGTGCCTTCAGTGGAGGACATGCGAGCTCGACGGATCCGTCTTCAAAGTACTGAGCAGCGATTTTCTGCTGATTCTCCGCGATGTAAAGAACGCCATCCGCGAAGGCATTTTCATCCTGAGTTTCCGGCTTCAGAATCGCCGTATCAAACACCTTGCTCGGATTGTCGAAGACTCGACCTGCAAATCGGCGAATGAAACGTGACGTGATTCGCCATCCAAGACGACTTGCCGGAATCACCTTGCCCTGATGCGTGTAGTCTTCCAGCCGCTCCAGCAACTGTTCGTCGATCAGGAACTTCGCGGATCGTTCCTGAGGACTCAGGCGACACCAGATCTCCGGGATCAACAGGCTGATGTCATGGTCAACTCGAACCGATGTCCCAATGTGACCGGCCGGAGTGGAGAAACCGGCGAGCCCGGTCAGAAGGTAACTCACCAGTGCATTGTTCAGGTCCGTCATTGGACGCAGACAGTTGAACGGTCCCTTTGTCAGCGCCCCTTCACTTCCCGCGCTGGTTGTGGACGGACTCTTGCCCGACAGCGCGCTGATGAAGTCCATGAACAGCTCGGGTAGTTCCTGGTAATGAATCGGGTTGTAGACCGACAGCGGACGAATGCCTCGAGCAGGCTCCGGAGGATTGTTACGTCGACCGATCAGCACGGCCTGCACGGGCGAAAGAACGGGCTTGTCCACCGGAACAGCGCGGGACAGTCGAATGCCAATTTCGCCCACGTAGCGATTCACCGGTGTGATCAGGTCAGGGCGAGGCTGAAGATAACGAGGATTCTTGCTGGGGACACCATTCACCAGTCGCGGCGTATTCGAACAGACCACATAGCTGTCCGCGCTTTCCTGCATCTCGTGAAGCAGTCGCTGCATCGGCTGAGTAAACTGGCTGAGATCGACGGGCCGATCACAGATCTCATTGACCTGCTTTCGCGCCAGCGGTTCGAAGTTCACGATGAAATTGTCAGACCGCGCGAGGTCTGCTTCCGTTTGCTTGTCGAGTCCTCGATGAATCGCATCATCCGGACGCTGGAACAGGCGGTATTCGCAGTTCTGAACGAACTTGTAGCTGACTTCTTCTGTGATCACATTGCCAAGATGCTGCAGACTGCGGCGAGGCAGCACGATGGACACGCTGATGTCGTCTTCGGTCTGGACCTTCTGAGCCGGTGCGAAGTCCTGACGAAGCTTGTAGGTTCGCCACGTGTTCTCACCCAGCAGACCGACTCGCAGATAGGTTCCCACCAGTTTTCGTTCGCCGAACTTCAGCTCGTGACCCGGATGACCGTTGACGATGTCCACCGTGAAGTTCTTGCGCCAGTCACTTTCAACGCCCGTGTGCATTCGCTTGATGATGAAGACGAGCGCGTAGATGTGGTCCGGAATCTTCTCCAGCCACGCATTGTATTCATCAGTGTAATCGGAAGACGGCGTCAGCAGTTTGATAACGCTGCCCAGCGAGCGAGACGGATCCATGATGCGACGGCTGGCTGTGCGATTGTAATCCGGCTTTACGGAGCCATCCGGACGCCAGCGATTGGAATAATCGCGATCGAAGATTTCCTGAACGAGCTGCAGATCTTTTTCCGCATCCGCGACAAAGATCGGACCGTGAAGCAGATAGTCTGCGATCGACTTGCTGATCTCGCTCTTTCCGCCGCCGCTGACCGTGCACGGCTTGTGGCAGAACACGCCTTCAAACAGCGTTCCGATCAGTCGCCACGAAGGAGCCGCCGGGTGCTTCTCCAGCCGAACCTTGTAGCCGCTGGGAGTGATGTAAACGTAACCGGGCCGCAGAGGAATATGATGAGGCTCGCTGTTGTAGAACCAGGAGACTCGCTGATCCGTCACGGTGAACCGCGCGTTTTCAGAAACGTAGATCACGGTCGGATGATTCCGGTCGATGCCGTAACCTTCCGGCTGGATATCGATGAACTTCGAATAGTCTCTGGCGACATCGGCAAACGTACGATTGTTGTACTTGCGACTGTCCGCATTGAATTCTTCACCCAGGTTGAAGCTGGCAAACGCCATGGCTCCACCGGCATGTTCTTCTTCCACAAGGCCTGCAAGGTTGGCCGCGTAGCTTAGCTGAGTTTTGACTTCCTTCTTGCAGTAGCCGTAATAGTTATCAGCGATCAGCGTGACGATGACACCTTCTTCGTCACGGCACGTCAGTTTGAACGGCTGGCCTTCATTGTACTTTTCGTCTTCGGACTTCCAGCACATACCATCCTGACGCTGACGCTCGCTGGCTTCATCCCAGTGTGGCAGTCCCAGATCTTTCTTGAAGAGGTCAATGAGGTGCGGGGCAAGGATGACGCAGCCTGTATGTCCGCTCCAGTGCTGAACATCAAGCGCCGAGTCGTTGGCGGGAAGGAACGGATCGCCCGCATTCCCGAAGATCGATTCGACAAAGTCCAGGTTGCTCACCAAAGCGCCGGGAGCGAAGAAGCGAATTTCCATGGACTGTTCCGGGCAGACGCCTGGAACTTCGGGAGACAGCACGGGGCGAATCAGCAGCGAAACAAAGGCGCTGGCAGGATCCGATTCACGGCAGGAAAACGGAAGCTGCAGCAGCTCTGCCGGCGGATTCATCGCATGTCGGAACAATGCCGCAAACGTCGCCTTCGGAACGGCCTTCTTGTCACGAGGAACCGCAAGCCCGCCTTCCGTCACGTGGAATGTTCCGACGGTCGTGCGACGATCATTGGCCGGATTGTGCAGCACACCGTTACGTACTCGGTACGAAGCGCCGTAACGATTTGAATATTCATCAGCGTCATGCGGCAAAGACAGCTCGCGAGCGATCCCATGCCGATCAAGAATGATGGCAAGATCCGGCAGGCGAAGAGAGCTGCAGCCTTTGACTCGGTCGAAGTAGCGACGCAGGAATGATTCGATGCGAGCATCCGCCGGACAGTGGATGGAATCCAGTCGTTTCAGGCGATGATGATACGTGCTGAGCAGTCGAGGAGCACCGAGGCGATCGTGGTCTTCGAACTTCTGAGGAATCGGCAGACCATTTGCCAGCAGCTTCAGCACAATGTATCGGCGAACGCTGTCCCGAGATTCTGCCAGCTGCTCGCTGTTTTGATGAGAAACAAACCCAATCGTCTCTTCAAAGTCAATCGTCGACACCGTTCCAACCTTCGCTACTGCTCGACACAACAACATGCCCCACTTTTCGCAACGCCATCAGAAGACGACGCAAAAAGCGGGGCGAATTGCAGCAGATTCATGCAAAGGTCGCGAGTCGCCGCGGCCGGTTGCGAACTGAATTTCACAACTTCCATGCCTCGCTGGGCCTGAATGCATCCAATCGTAGTTCGGAAAGCCGACAGACTGGTGAATTGTGGTTCACATGCCTTCTCAGGGGCGAGGTCTTAGAACACGAGACGAAGGCAACAAGGCAGCGCACCGGTCCATGTCAATGAACCGGTGTGCAAACTGTCGGCATGTCTGCTCAGGAATTAACCAGTATGCTCGATCGCGTTGTTCCGCAGTCCGTCTAACCCTTCGCGGAAAGCACCTTTGGCTTCTGGAGGGCACCAGCAAGCACCAGGAACGCAATCACGACGCCGAGCTGAATCTTCACGAACAGGCTCAGAGCGTACAGGCGGCCTTCGGTGAAACCATAGGCATGGAGCCCTGCTCCCAGTTCGTTGACTCCGAACCATGACCATGCTGTCACGACATTTCCCACCATGGCAAGAACCGCGGTTCCATAGTCGCCGACCATTTTGTCCCAGCGAGCATGCAGAATCAGCGCGTTCCAGATCACGATCAGCATCGCTCCATTTTCTTTCGGGTCCCATCCCCAGAAGCGGCCCCACGAGTCATCTGCCCACAGGCCGCCGAGCACTGTTCCGACCAGACTGAAGAACAGCGCGAAGCAGAGGACGCCGTAAACCATTCTGCCCGTCAGAACTCGCATCGAAGTATTTGTGGACTGGTTGATAATAGGGCCCGTGAACTTTTCTGCCGCACAGAGTCCGACGTATCCAAGTCCCAGGAACCCCGCCAGGAACGTGGCCGCGTATCCCAGCGTGATGCACACAACGTGCGTTGCCAGCCAGAAGGCTGTGTCGAGCACCGCCTGCATGACGCCCAGTGTGTCATCGTTGGTTCGTGCCAGGTAGTGAGCAATCATCAGTGTGCCGGCTCCTGAGGCTGCTCCGACGAGGTTGCCAATTCCGTTCTTCAGAATGACTTCCACGACCATGGCCATAAAGACAACCGCCCAGCCAATGAAGATCGCGGAAGAATACAGGTTCGTGACCGGAGGCCGTCCGGAAATCCACATTCGAAGTCCCAGAGCTCCGGTGTGCAGCAGAAACCCAAAGGCCATCAGGAAGAACGATGTCCTCCGCAGTGAACCGTTCAGCGGCAGCAGCCAGCCGATGAATGTCAGCAGCAGGACCGGAAGGTAGATGTACTCCGTCTTGTAGAACGGCTCAAAGTAATTGAACCAGGCTTCTACGGAGACACGCTTCGCATCCAGATGCGGTGGCGGACTGGTCTTCAATGCATCCTGGTAGGCAGCGATGGATTCATTGAAGCGAGTCACGTCGGCCGACTTCCATGCATCAAGAATCGATGTGACAAAGCCGGCTGATGCCATAAAGGTCTGATTGGACTTGCCGCCCGGCATCAGGTGACCAACACGCGCCTGCAGGTCATCCCAGACGAGACGACCGAGTTCTTCATTCATCGCTGCTGACAAAGCCGGCGAGTCATCTGTTCCAAGCGCCTGCAGGCGGCTTCGGATTTGAACCAGACGCTTGTCATCCGGCGTATCTTCCATCAACAGCGAGAGCACCTGAAACAGGTCGGACGAGATCCGTTCTGCTGCAACAGACTGGGCCTGCTCCAGCGTAATCCCATTAGCGATCTCTTCCGCTGTCTTTGTCGGATCGGCCTGAGCCAGAATCGTCAGGATGTTGCGAAGGTAGACATCATCCACCCGCTTCAGACCGTCTTCTGCGGTCTTCCGGACCGTTTCTCCCGGTGTCGCACCGGTAGTGTCTTCCTTCGCTGAGTTCAGAAGGATGTTGTAGCTTCCTGTCACCGAACGGCGGACAAGTTCCAGGGGACGTTTGTTTTTCAGATAATCTGCGAACTGTTCGTAGGTGGAGATTCCCTGCTCCTTCATCTGCTCATTCATCGTCGCCACGGTTCTGGCGGCGACAAATGTCTCCCATGATCGCTGTTCGTCCTGGTCGAAACCGGTAGGAACGGCCATCACGGCAGGAGAGTCTCCCAGAGCTCTCAGAATTCGCCACGACGTGATCGCGGAATCCAGAGCGTTGTCCGATGTCTGTTCTCCGAAGAGATCTGAAAGCTGATTGACCTGGCGGAGATTCTCGAACAGCGTCAGGACTCGGCTCTCAGTCACTTCCAGCGGAACCTGATCCTCTTTCTTTTTGTTCTTCTTCTCGAGCGCGTTCTTCATGATGTTATTGAGCGCATCCAGTTTGTCGCGGACCTCGGCAATCGAGTATGTCAGTCCGCCGCGCTTCTGCAGTCCCAGCAGAGAAAGAATCTTGTCGTCTTCGATCTTCAGGATTCGATGACGAGCGGCCACAGCCGGGCGAGTCATTACGTCCAGCAGCCAGTGGACGGCAGGCGCCTTTCGCACCATCAGCGGTCGCAGTCGCGCTTCGACGACTTCACGCTCCGCCTTTGTCAATTCAATAATCTTGTCAATCCACTCCGGGTACGTTGCCTGGAGCGATGTGAGTTCTTCGACACTGGCTGTCGGCCATGCTTTCTGCACGGCTTCGATAATCCTGGTGCGAACTTCTTTGTCGCTCAGCTGCCATGGTTCAAGTTCCGCTTCAAAAGTTGATTTGGAGGAAATCAACAGCAGCTGTGTTCTGGCCAGCGAATCAATGGGCTGAGCACGTCCAGACCACGCGATTGGCAGCTGGGCGAATCGGTAGAGATTCATGGCTGAGTCGTCGGACTTAGGCGGCGCCATTCCGCGAACAATCCAGACGACAAAAATCAGCGTCACCATGGCCGGAATGCCAAATACGGCAAGCCAGCCGGCTTTCTCTTCTGGTTTCGCTGTTGCAGGTCTCGCCGCTGGCGCAAAGCCAGGACGAATCCTGGCCGCTTCAAAGGGATCTGCTGCAGATTCCTCGGCAGTCGCGGAAGTCGCACCTGGCGGAGAAGCAGGTGTCCTTCGATAAGCACGATCCAGGAACCGCAGCAGCGTCTGGCCAAACTGAGCAAACATGCCAACCGTCACGATCATGCAGGCGATGTACGGCAGCATCCAGCCGGAGTTTCGTACGACCGAAAGTGTTGTCGCTTCCTTACCATTCTCAAGCTCGTTGTAGCCTGACTGATAGAACGTCTCGCCTTTGTAACGCAGAGGATTGTTCATCCACAGCGTAAATGTTTCTTTGTTGCCGCCATCCGTGATTTCAATCTCAGACCGATAGTCACGGGGAGTCGCCGTGCCAACGTAGTTCTTTCGGCTGACATCCAGCAGCTTGACTTCATAAGGCTTGTAGTTGCGCTGGAAGCGAAGATAGAAGTAATAGTCCTTCTCACCAACTTTGACCTTTTCGGCGAGTCCCGGGCCCTGCAGTTCGCTCACATTCTGTGATACCAGCAAAGACGCAAGGATGTCGCCTTTTTCACGATCAATCAGGTCCACGAACACACTGCTCTGGTCCTGCTGGTCATCCATTCCGGTCACGGCCGGCATTTCATCGACGGTCGCAAATGAACTCAGGCCCTTCGCGAGCTTCAGTTCTTCACCCGGCGTCAATGCTCGCAGTTTGCTGTTTCTGACAAAAGAACGTACAGCAAGATCGAATGGCAGCTGAATGTTCTCGCGGCCAGCCAGACTGATGATTTGAGAAGGAGTGACCTTATCACCAGGCGTTGAGAACTCGGAAGGTTTCCCTGCGTTCGAAGGAGGAGGACTTGCCTTGAGCAGCATTCCCTCTGAGACGGTGACCCAGTCTTCCTCGCCGTTTTCTGCTCGATACAGGATCGCCAGCTCGCGTTCACGAACATCTCGTGCAAACGTCGTCGATTCCCCTTCGATCAGCATCACCATGTTTTCTTTGGCGACCAGGCCGACCTGAAGTTCGCTGATCATCAGCATAGCGACACCAAAGTGGAGAAGAGCGATACCGCCGCGCTTTTCAAACAGCAGATTGGAGCCAATGAGCAGCACGATAGAGCATGCTGTCCCTTTCAGCAGTTGCCACAGAATGCGCATCGATGAAAGGTTGAGCCGTGTCTTTTCGCCGCCGATGAGGTAATACAAGAAGACTCCGGTCAGGATCGCGCCAACACCGATAATGACCGCCCGAGCAATTTTACCGTTCTTCTCGTTCAGGTAGCCGGAAACCATAGTGGCAAGACCGGCCAGCCCCAGGATCGACAGCATCAGATACCACATCGTCAGTGGTTCCAGGATCCAGTTCGCTGCTTCTACGCCCGTTTGATGGTTCCCCGTGTACACAATGGCAGCCAGCATGATCAACCCGGCGACAACGAAGCCCAGTCCGGCGAACAGTCGAGCTCCCGTGGCCCGGACCTGAAACTTCAACGCGTGTGCCGCGATCAGATTGCCCAGCAGCAACCATCCAATCGTCCAGCCGCCAGGAAACGGAATGTAACGGAAGGCACCGGCCGACTTCGCGATCTCGGTGCCCTGGTTCCCAAACATCGATGGCGGGAACAGGTCCTGAATGTCAATCCACGCGAGATAACATCGGAAGTACTCGGCCATCACCTGCCAGACATCGCGGCGACTTTGAGCCAGGCTGCCAACAAAGACGATCACCATGGCCAGAAGAAAGAGCACACAGGTGAACTTGAGTGATGCCAGCGATTGAATAATTTTTAACGCAAAGGCATCGGAAGTGGCCAGGAGATCTTTCTGCGTGTTGCGGAATTCGCCTGGAGCAGCCGTCGTTGACATATCACATTCCCTCTATTCAAAACTCGCCGTGCGAGCATTCCTGGTGATTACGATTCCTGAACGGCGTGAGTCTGCCGGAACCAACTTCGACAGTGCTTAAAGGGGGCACGGTCTCAGCCGGATTTCCATGATTCACAGAATCCCCTGAAGTCCTTTTTGAGTTCTTCCGCCACGGACTTTTCGGCTCGCAGTTTTACCACCCACAGTTTGTCATTGTATGGAACGATCATTCCCAGAATCGTTTCGGATGGACCAGCAAGCTCGATCCACTGCCCGGCCATGTCCCCAAGCGAAACATTCTCGACCAGCTGCATCAGTGCGGCCGGATCGTTATTTGGAAAGTTGATCTGTCCGGCCCAGCGGCCGAACTGCGGTGCAATCCCAGCCTGAGCGCCAAGATCGCTGATGGTAATTCGAGCCGGTGTGTCAGCTGGCCCGGCACTCCATGCCATCTTGCTGAACTGATCGTTTTGAGCCGTCTTCCATGACTGCGGAATCGTCCAGCGGAAAGGAATGGCCTGAAACTCGGATCGCAGTTCGTCAGACGTAAAGATCTTTTTGTTATCGCCCTGAACGGAATACTCACGAATGCCGACGTCGTCGGTGCATCCGGCGAGACCACACAGTGCGACGATTGTGAGCAGACAATTGATACGAACAACTTGCATGGAGGTGGGATTCTGAATGGCAGGATGGGCACGGACCAAAAGGCCACGGTACTGTGAATCGGCCAACGGTCCAATTCACCACACATCGGGCAAAGTCACAGTTTGGCGAATTCTAGGCAGGAAAGACCGCAATTTCACGGAGTTCGCTCGTTCTTCTCGTTTCAGCCACCAACACGGTGGCATTCCCGGCACATTGCGAAGCGACGATCAGCCTGATGAGTCCCCACGCGGAAGATTTCTCCGCTTTGTTGCTCCCAGGCAACAGCACCAACAGATGGGGAAAACCGTGATGACTCGATGATCTTCGACCCAACCTGCATCGCGTTTTCCAAAGTCCACGAAGACGCATCAGAAACGGAGTTCGTCGTCCTCTGAACACTCTGGTCGGTCAAATCAGCGTTCAACACCGGCTCAGTACTGCTGCTGCCCTGCGGCGGTCGGAGCATCGTCGGAATGAATTGATTTCCCACAACGGCACCAATCACCAGCGAAGCAGCGCAGGCCAGCCAGCCTGCAGAAACAACACCGTTGTTTCGAGATTGATTCTGCGACGCACTGGGAACGGTCACCGTGTGTCCGCCGACGGCGTTACGCTTCGCGGCGCCGGCCGAATGGTCGCAACTGCAGTCGGAACCAGAGCGAATTTCACCAAGCACTCGCGCATCAAGTTCCCGTGTCGCGGGTGTCATTGGAATCTCACGAAGACAGCGCTCCAGGTCCATTGTGCGCGACTCTGACAGGCCGGGTTCGTTGTGGTCGAGGCTGCTCATGTGCGGTTCCTCAAAGCGTCTTCAATGTGAGTCAATGCTCTTCGATAACGAGTCGCTGCCGTGGCGGCGGGGATTTCGAGGACTTGTCCGATTTGTTCGAACGTAAGTGCTCCGTAGACTTTCAGGATCACGACTTCTCTTGCCGGTTGTTCCAGTGCTTCCACCGCCGTGCGAAGCATTTCTGTCTGGTCGTCGTTTTCTGAAACGCCTTCGGTCGACTTCGAGCCTCGCATTTGAAAAATGGATTCCGCCAGTTTCTTCTGCGACTGCAGTCTGCGGCCTGCGTCAATCGCTGCGTTACGAACCGCGGCAAAGACGTAGGCCACAAGCTGCTCGGACGGTGAAGTCGGAGACAAACGACACAATCGAACGAAGGCCTCGTGAACCGCATCTTCCGCCATCGCCGCGCAGCCGGTTGTCGACAGGGCAAGGCTGAACAGCGCCTGTCGATGGCTGAGGTAGATGGCTTCGAGCTGCTGTTTCAAGGCAGGGCCTAAACCGGTGAAACTGGAGAAATGGAGAGAACTGGCGGGCAACGGAGTGACGGGTTTTGTAGCGGATGGGCGCACGCCGTCCGGTGAACTCATGAAACACACTCACCGGAGGGCTCGCGCCCTTCCGCTACAAACACAATCACATGATTTGGTCCAAAGTGTGACGAACGGAGTGTGCTGACTCGCGCTGTCCGGGAAGTAGACGCACACGAGTCCGGGATTTCTTCACACTGCAGAAATTTTCTCGCGAATCGTGAACTTCCGGGGTGCACCGGTGTCCTGAGCCCTAACACTTTGACTGACCGATTTGCCGAAACTCCCAGATCTGTCAACGACTTTCGACGAAATGCTCCGGCGGGGAACGCAGGTTCTGTCTGCCGCGCCAGCTTCGAAAAGGCTGCCAGTCGATTTCAAAACGACGGTCCGCGAAGCTGATATTCCTGGTTCGAAAACACCAAGTTCGAAGACCTGAAACGTTGTCGTGATTGGACCTTCAGGGGCTCGTGTTTCCGCCTTTGCATTTTCCCGAAGTCCTTGACCCGCAACGGTTGACGGTTAGA
>VFQT010000741.1_pt1 | contig 44522 bp, 38 predicted proteins | sample 3512381 | NCBI WGS metagenome assembly VFQT01 (sample SAMN10412376, study PRJNA504923) | tailings metagenome | isolation source: Relicate 2 Philex TSF3 active mining site | place: Philippines: Tuba, Benguet | collected 2017-08-29 | reverse complement strand
ACTTCATCAAGGCCATCGGCAAGGGCATCCTCAAGGTGATGTCCAAGATGGGCATCTCCACCTACCAGTCCTATTGCGGCGCGCAGATCTTCGACGCGGTGGGCCTGTCTTCCGCTTTCATCGAGCAGTACTTCACCGGCACGGCGACGACGATCGAAGGCGTGGGCCTGAAGCAGGTGGCCGAGGAAACCGTGCGCCGGCACGCGGCCGCTTACGGCGACAACCCGATCTACAAGACCATGCTCGACGTGGGCGGCATGTACGGCCTGCGCCTGCGCGGCGAGGAACACGCCTGGACGAGCAGCAGCGTGGCCAACCTGCAGCATGCCGTGCGCGGCAATCTGCCGGAGAAGTACGCCGAGTTCGCGCAGTCGATCAACGACCAGTCCGAGCGGATGTTGACCATCCGCGGGCTGATGGAGTTCAAGAAGGCCGAAAAGCCGATCTCGATCGACGAGGTCGAGCCGGCGAGCGAAATCGTCAAGCGCTTCGCCACCGGCGCGATGAGCTATGGCTCGATCTCGTGGGAGGCGCACACCACGCTGGCGCTCGCCATGAACAAGATCGGCGGCAAGTCGAACACCGGCGAAGGCGGCGAAGACCCGAAGCGGTTCACGGCGTTGCCCGACGGCAGCTCTATGCGCTCGGCGATCAAGCAGGTCGCTTCGGGCCGGTTCGGCGTGACCGCCGAGTACCTGGTCAATTCGGACGACATCCAGATCAAGATGGCGCAGGGCGCGAAGCCCGGCGAAGGCGGCCAGCTTCCGGGCCACAAGGTCGACAAGACGATCGGCGCGACGCGGCACTCGACGCCGGGCGTGGGCCTCATCAGCCCGCCGCCGCACCACGACATCTACTCGATCGAGGATCTGGCGCAGCTCATCCACGATCTCAAGAACGTCAACCCGGTCGCCCGCATCTCGGTGAAGCTGGTGTCCGAGGTCGGTGTGGGAACGGTCGCGGCGGGCGTCTCCAAGGCGCGCGCCGATCACGTGACGATCTCGGGCTACGAGGGCGGCACCGGGGCTTCGCCGCTGACCTCGCTGACGCACGCGGGCTCGCCATGGGAGATCGGCCTGGCCGAAACGCAGCAGACGTTGCTGCTCAACAACCTGCGCAGCCGTATCGCGGTGCAGGCGGACGGCGGCCTGCGCACCGGGCGCGATGTCGCCGTGGCGGCGCTGCTGGGCGCGGACGAGTTCGGCTTCGCCACCGCGCCGCTGATCGCGGCGGGCTGCATCATGATGCGCAAGTGCCACCTCAACACCTGTCCGGTCGGGGTGGCGACGCAAGATCCGGTGCTGCGCGCGCGCTTTACCGGCCAGCCCGAGCACGTGATCAACTACTTCTTCTTCGTCGCCGAAGAGCTGCGGGCGATCATGGCCGAGATGGGCTTCCGCTCCGTCGCCGACATGGTCGGCCGCGTCGATCGCCTCGATGCGCGCAAGGCCGTCAGCCACTGGAAGGCCGAAGGTATCGATCTGTCGCGCCTGCTCTATCAGACGCCGCTCGGCGACAGCGTGTCGCTGAACTGGTCGCAGACGCAGGATCACGGCCTGGAGAACGCGCTCGATAACGACCTGATCGCCGCTTCCGCCGATGCGCTTGATCAGCGGGAGGCGGTGCGGATCGAACGCAGCGTGATCAACGTCAACCGCACCGTCGGCGCGATGCTTTCGGGCGAAGTCGCCAAGAAGTACGGTCATGCCGGCCTGCCCGACAACACGATCAACGTGCGCCTTACGGGCGTTGCCGGGCAGAGCTTCGGCGCATTCCTGGCGCATGGCGTGACGCTGGACCTCACCGGCGACGCCAACGACTATGTCGGCAAGGGGCTGTCCGGCGGCCGCGTGATCGTGCGCCAGCCGGGCCACGTCGATCGCGAGCCGACCGAAAACATCATCGTCGGCAACACCGTGCTCTATGGCGCGATCGCGGGCGAAGCGTTCTTCAACGGCGTTGCCGGCGAGCGTTTCGCGGTCCGCAACTCGGGCGCGGTCGCGGTGGTCGAGGGCTGCGGCGACCATGGCTGCGAATACATGACCGGCGGCACCGTCGTCGTGCTCGGCAAGACCGGGCGCAATTTCGCGGCGGGCATGTCGGGCGGCGTCGCCTATGTCTATGATCCCGACACAGCGTTCATGGACCTCTGCAACCCGTCGATGGTCGATGTGCTGCCGGTATCTGCCGAGCGTGACGAGGATGACGGCGCCGGACGCCCGCAACAGCGGACGAACGGCGTGCACGACGCCGGCATGGGCGACATGCTGCGCCACGACGCCGAGCGGCTGCGCATTCTGCTGGAGCGCCATCATCTCCACACCGGCAGCAAGCGCGCCCGCGCCCTGCTGGACGACTGGGACAACGCGCTCAAACACTTCGTCAAGGTGATGCCGCGCGACTATGCGCGCGCGCTGCAGCAACTCGAGGCCGAGCGGCTCGAAGCCGCCTCGGTGGCCGCGGAATAAGTAGGGTTACGTAAGATGGGCAAGGAAACCGGCTTTCTCGAGCTAGACCGGCACGATCGCAGCTACGGCCCGGTCGAGGACCGCATCAAGAACTACAAGGAATTCGTGGTCCCGCTGCCGGAGCCCGATCTGCGCGCGCAAGCCTCGCGCTGCATGAACTGCGGGATTCCGTATTGCCACAACGGCTGCCCGGTGAACAACCAGATCCCCGACTGGAACCATCTGGTTTACGAGGCCGACTGGCGCAACGCGCTGGAGAACCTGCACAGCACCAACAACTTCCCCGAGTTCACCGGCCGCATCTGCCCCGCGCCTTGCGAGGCGGCCTGCACGCTGAACATCACCGACCAGCCGGTGACGATCAAGTCGATCGAATGCGCGATCGTCGATCGCGGCTGGCAGGAAGGCTGGATCGTCCCGCAAGTGCCCGAGAAGCGCACCGGCAAGAGCGTGGCCGTGGTCGGCTCCGGCCCCGCCGGCCTCGCCGCCGCGCAGCAGCTTGCGCGGGCCGGGCATAGCGTGACGGTGTTCGAGAAGAACGACCGCGTCGGCGGACTGCTGCGCTATGGCATTCCCGACTTCAAGATGGAGAAGCACCTCATCAACCGCCGTTCGGCGCAGATGGAGGCCGAAGGCGTGCAGTTCCGCACCTCGACCGAGGTGGGCGTTTCGGTGTCGGTGGCCTCGCTCAAGGAGAACTTCGACGCGATCGTGCTCGCGGGCGGCGCCGAGGATGCGCGCCGGCTCGACATCCCCGGCTCCGAGCTGCCGGGCGTCCGCCTGGCGATGGAATTCCTGACCCAGCAGAACAAGCGCAACGCCGGCGACGACGAACTGCGCGCCGCGCCGCGCGGTTCGATCACCGCCACCGGCAAGCACGTGATCGTGATCGGCGGCGGCGACACCGGCTCCGACTGCGTCGGCACCTCGATCCGCCAGGGCGCCGCCAGCGTCACCCAGATCGAGATCATGCCCAAGCCTCCCGAGAAGGAGGACAAGGCGCTGTCCTGGCCCAACTGGCCGCTGAAGCTGCGTACCTCTTCCAGCCATCAGGAAGGCGTCGAGCGTGACTGGGCGATCCTGACCAAGCGCGTGGTCGGCGGCAACGATGTCACCGGACTGGAATGCGTGCGCGTGGAATGGGAAGGCGGCACGATGAAGGAAGTGGAAGGCAGCGAGTTCACGCTCAAGGCCGACCTCATCCTGCTGGCCATGGGCTTCGTCGGCCCGCTCAAGCAGGGCCTGCTCGGCCAGGCCGCCGTCCAGCTCGATGGGCGCGGCAATGTCGCGGCGAACGTGATCGACTATCAGACCAGCGATCCGAAGATCTTCGCCTGCGGCGACATGCGGCGGGGGCAGAGCCTCGTCGTCTGGGCGATCCGCGAAGGCCGCCAGGCCGCGCGGGCTGTCGACCTCGCGCTGATGGGAGCGAGCGAGCTGCCGCGCTAACGGCAGCCAGCCAGATCGGTTGGTATCGGGTGCCGGCCAGGCGGGCCGGTCCCCGATGAAGCTACTTTCGTAACATCGTGTTTCCCGATTCGCCCGTCGCGGAACCGGAGCCTCACCGCGCGCTTGTTGCACGCGTTCGTTCCGCTTACGGGTAACACATGGAAAGCCTGATCTCCGCCTTCACCGATCCCGCTTCGCTGGCCGCGCTGATTGCGCTGGTGGTGATGGAGGTGGTGCTCGGCATCGACAACCTCGTCTTCATCTCGATCCTCACCAACAAGCTGCCCGAGGAACAACGCAAGAAGGCGCGGCGGATCGGGATCGGGCTGGCGCTCGCGATGCGGCTCGTGCTGCTGTCGATGATCGCCTGGATCGTCGGGCTGACGCAGCCGGTGTTCGATCTCGGCATCTCGGGCCCGCTTGACAGCCACGGCGCGCCGACGTTCGAGACGCAGTTCTCGTGGCGTGACATCATCCTGATCGCGGGCGGACTGTTCCTGCTCTGGAAGGCGACCAAGGAAATCCACCACACCGTCGATCCGGTGCCGTCCGACGACGCCGTGCTGGACAAGAAGGGCGTCGCGACCATGACTTTCGGCGCCGCGATCGTGCAGATCATCCTGCTGGACATGATCTTTTCGATCGATTCCATCCTCACCGCCGTCGGCATGACCGACAACCTCGCGATCATGGTGATCGCGGTGCTGGCTGCCGTCACCGCGATGGTGCTGGCCGCCGATCCGCTGGCGAACTTCATCGCGCGCAACCCCACCGTGGTGATGCTGGCGCTGGGCTTCCTGTTGATGATCGGCGCGGTGCTGATCGCCGACGGGTTCGGCGTGCACGTGCCCAAGGGCTACATCTACGCGGCGATGGCATTTTCGACGCTGGTCGAAGTGCTCAACATCCTCGCTCGCAAGGCGCAGGAGAGGAAGGCCGCGAAAGCCAAGGTTTGAACGGTTCCGCGCGGCGGCGCGGAGAAGAGTTTTATTTCGCGCCGGGATCGCAGAGGGCGCAGAGAGGTAGCGCCGCAGGCTCCCATTCCTCTTGGGCCGGCTTCCAGTTGCTAAGCGGCGTCGCCGCAGTTCCCACCTCTCCGCGATCTCTGCGATCTCTGCGCGAACCCTGATATTGCCGTCATCGTCTCGTTATGCGAAACCGACCGCATGCCAGCCGACATCCAACCCTTTCACGCGATCGCGATTGCCCTCCTCGCCAACGAGTTGAAGCGGCAAGGCCGAACGGTGATCCACATGGAATTCGGCCAACCCTCCACCGGCGCCCCGGCGGCGGCGCTGGCGGTGGCGCACCGCGTGCTCGATAGCGATCCGATGGGCTATTGGGAGAACCCGGCGCTCAAGGCCCGGATCGCCCGCCACTATGCCGAACTCCATGGCGTCGAGATTTCCCCCGAGCGCATCCTGCTCACCTGCGGCGCCTCGCCCGCGCTGGTGCTGGCGATCAGTTGCCTGTTCGCGCCGGGCGCGACGGTGGCGGTGGCGCGGCCGGGCTACGTCGCCTATCGCAACACGCTGCGGGCACTGCATGTCGAGCCGCTGGAGCTGGACTGCGGCGAGGCGGAGCGTTTTCAAGTAACGGCAGCGGCGGTCGCCGCGCTGGATCCTGCTCCGAACGGCCTGATCATCGCCAGCCCCGCCAATCCGACCGGGACGGTGATCGCCGCTGACGAGCTTGCCGCAATCGCCCGGGTTTGCTCGGAGCGCGGGATCAGCTTGGTCTCGGACGAGATCTACCACGGCATCTCCTATGTCGGCCCCGTCGCCTCGGCGCTCACCGTCGATCCGCAGGCGCTGGTGATCAACAGCTTCTCCAAGTACTTCAGCATGGCCGGCTGGCGGCTCGGCTGGCTGGTCGTGCCCGGCGATCTGGTCGGCCCGGCGCGCGCGCGCATGGGCAACCTGTTCCTGACCCCGCCAAGCCTCGCCCAGCACGCTGCCCTCGCTGCGTTCGACTGCCGCGACGAGTTGGAAGGCCACATCGCCACTTATGCCCGCAACCGGAAGCTCATGCTGGCGAGCATGGAGGCGCTCGGCCTGCGCCAGATCGCCCCACCGGACGGCGCGTTCTATATCTATGCCGACGTCGGGCACCTGACGCGCGACAGCCTGGGTTTCTGCCGCAGGATGCTGGAGGAAACCGGCGTCGCTACCGCGCCGGGGCTGGACTTCGATCCAGTGCACGGCAATCGCTTCATCCGCTTCAGCTTCGCGGTTTCGACCGAGCTGGTGGAAGAAGGACTGGCGCGCCTCAAGCCATGGTTCGCCGCGCAGCCGCTGATTTCCGACGCCGCCCGAGAGTAGCGCGCGGCCTCGGTCTAAGAGACTGTCCTATCTAGGGAAACAACCAATCCCGTTCGTGTCGAGCGAAGTCGAGACACCAGGCGCCACGTGTCTCGACTTCGCTCGACACGAACGGGATGAAATAGATTCGATAAGGACAGGCTGTCGCCGCGTCTACACGCTCCAGTCGATCGCGCCGCGTCCGTTAGCCTCAAGAAACGCATTCGCCTGGCTGAAATGCCGGCAGCCGAAGAAGCCCGCGTGGGCCGATAGCGGGCTGGGATGCGGGGCGGTGAGCACGAGGTGCCGGCCGTCCATCAAGCCCGGCACGCGTTCCGCCTTGCGGCGCGCGTGGCTGCCCCAGAGCAGGAACACGCTCGGCTCCTCGCGCTCGGCAACCGCCGCCACGGCGGCATCGGTGATCGCTTCCCAGCCCAGGTTCTGGTGCGATCCGGCGCGGCCCTCTTCCACCGTCAGCGAGTTGTTCAGCAGCAGCACGCCCTGCCGCGCCCAGTTCTCCAGATTGCCGTGCTTCGGTCGCGGCAGGCCGAGGTCGGCTTCCAACTCCTTGTAGATGTTTACCAGCGAGGGCGGCACCTTCACGCCCTCGGGCACCGAGAAGCACAGGCCATGCGCCTGCCCCGCGCCGTGGTAGGGGTCTTGACCCAGGATGACGGCTTTCACCTGATCGAGCGGCGTCAATTCCAGCGCGCGCAGGCGGCTGCCCTGCGGCGGGTAGATGCGCTTGCCTGCGCGTTCCTCGGCGGTGAGGAAGCCGCCCAGCTTGCGCGCCTCGCGCGTTGTCAGCACCGGCGCGAGCGCGGGCGCCCAGCTATCGGGAAGCGCTTGTGTGGCCATCGTTTCCGCCGCAAACCCCTTTGACTCCGGTGTCGGAACGCCTAAGTCCGATCGCCTATGGCTGTCCACTTCCACGAAGAAGATCTCCCCGAAGGCGTGCTCGCGCCCGGTCCGGTCGCGGTCGATACCGAGACGATGGGCCTCATCACCCCGCGCGACCGGCTTTGCCTGGTGCAGATCTCCGATGGACAGGGCGACGAGCACCTGGTGCGCTTCGCGCCGCGCAGCGCCTATGCGGCGCCCAATCTGAAAGCCGTGCTCGGCGATCCGGCGCGGCTCAAGCTCTATCACTTCGCGCGCTTCGATCTGGCGGCGATCGAGCATTATCTGGGCGTTACCGCCGCGCCGGTGTTCTGCACCAAGATCGCCAGCAAGCTGGTGCGCACCTACACCGATCGCCATGGCCTGAAGGATCTGGTGCGCGAACTGCTCGGCAAGGAGATTTCCAAGCAGCAGCAGTCGAGCGACTGGGGCGGCGCGGAGCTGTCCGAAGCACAGCGCGACTATGCCGCCTCCGACGTGCGCTATCTCCATGCCATGCACGAAATCCTGGTCGAGCGGCTGGCGCGCGAGCGCCGCACCGAACTGGCGCAGGCGTGCTTCGATTTCCTGCCGGCGCGCGCGCGGCTGGACCTCGCCGGCTGGCCCGAGCACGACATCTTTAGCCACGAATCCGCGTAGCGGGCGCGCATGACCGCTCAGGCCGACATTATCCGGGACAAGCGGCGGCATTTCGCCACGCCGGGTGGCTCGCATGACCGGCTGGTGCGCTTCCTCGCCAAAGTGCTGCCCGCCGGGATCGGCGTAGTCGCGGCGGTGATGATCCTGGCGCCGCTCTCGCCGCGCGGCGAAGTGAGCTTCCTGCTCGACCGCAACAAGGTCGCCGTTACCGGCGAGCGCCTGCGCGTGGACCGCGCCATGTATCGCGGGCAGGACAACCTGGGCCGCGCTTTCTCGCTGACCGCCGGCAACGCAGTGCAGGAATCTTCGCAAGTTCCGGTGGTCGAGATGGACGACCTGCTCGCGCGCATCCTGCTGCAGGATGGGCCGGCGGAACTGACCGCGCCGGACGGGCGCTACAACTTCGACACCGGGCAGATCACCGTCGACGGACCGGTCAATTTCACCGCCGCCGACGGATACCGGATGGTCACCAGCAACGTCGGCATCGACTTGCGCTCGCGGCAGGTGGCCGGTTCGGGCGGAGTGCGGGGCGCCATTCCCGCTGGCACATTCAGCGCCGAGCGGATAAGGGCCGATCTCGGCGCGCGGACCATCATGCTCGAAGGCAACGCCCGCCTGCACATGGTTCCCGGCCAGCTCAGGATGCCTCGATGATGCTTCGTTCGCTTCGCTATGCCGCCGCCGGCTTTGGAACCGCGGCTGCGGCGCTTGTCGGACTGCAGCACGTGGGCGCACAGTCGATCGGCGGCCACAACAGCAACGCGCCGGTGGACTATGCCGCCGACCGGATCGAGCTGCAGGACCGGCAGAACCGCGTCGTGCTGTCGGGCAACGTAGACATAACCCAAGGCGGTCTGCGCCTGCGCGCCGCGCGCACCACGGTGGCTTACAGCGATGCGGCCTCGCTCAGCATCCAGCGCATCGACGCGACCGGCGGCGTCGTGGTGACGCGCGGCGATGAGACCGCGCGGGGCGACGTCGCCATCTATGACTTCAACCGTCGCATCATCACCATGGTCGGCAACGTGGCGCTGCGGCGGGGCAGCGACACGCTGAACGGCGGGCGGCTCGTCATCGACCTCGCCAGCGGCGTGTCCAGCGTCGACGGTCGCGGCGGCGGCTCCTCCTCGGCGGCTGGGACAAGCACCGGCAGCGGCGGACGCGTGTCGGGCACGTTCTCGGTGCCCAAGCGCGACTGAGCAGGCGCTCGACAAGCAGGTCTCCATCCCCGCTCTTGCGTCGTGATGATATGCGCTGCATTGCGGCAAGACCATGCGCATCGCCATCGTCGACGAAAGCGCCGCACGCGCCTCGGTGATCCAGGAAGGCCTGGCGACGCTGGACGGCTGCGAGATTTTCGTCGTTACCGAGCGGCGCGGGCTGGTCGCGCGGATCGAGGAGATCGCCCCCGACATCGTGCTGATGGACCTCGGCAACCCCTCGCGCGACGTGCTGGAGGAATACTTCGCGGTCAGCCGGGTGGTCGCCCGGCCCATCGCCATGTTCGTCGATGAAAGCGACGACGAATCGATCGCCGCCTCCATCGATGCCGGCGTATCGGCTTACGTCGTGGACGGATTGGCGGCGAACCGGATTCGCCCGCTGATCGACGTCGCGGTGCGGCGCTTCAACGCCTTTTCGCGGCTCCAGTCGGACCTTGCCGAGGCGCGCGGACGGCTTGCCGAACGCGAGACGATCGACAAGGCGAAACGCATCCTGATGGACAGCCGCGGCCTGACCGAGCCCAAGGCCTATGCCGAAATGCGCAGCGCGGCGATGAGTCAGGGCAAGCGGATCGCCGACATCGCCGATGCGATCGTGACCGCGCACAAGCTGATGGGAGGACCATAGTGGCAGAGGAACTCACCATCGGCTTCCTGCCGCTCGTCGATGCCTGCCTGCCGATTCTCGCGCGTGAGCATGGCTTTGCCGAGGATGAAGGGCTGTCGGTCCGCTTCGTCAAGGACATGAGCTGGGCGACGGTGCTCGACCGGCTGCTTTACGGCCATAGCGATGCGGCGCACCTGGTGGGGCCGCTGGCGATCGCGACGACGCTGGGCCGCGGGCGCCCGGCCCAGCCGCTGTCGGTGCCGTTCGTGCTGGGCCTGAACGGCAATGCCGTGACGCTGCGGCCGGAACTTGCCCGGCGCGTCAATCCGCAAGGCGGCCTCGGCGATCCTGCGAAGGCGGGCGCCGCTCTGGCGGACATCGCGCGCGAACGGCGGGACGCCGGGCACCGATTACGCTTCGGCGTCGTCCACCGCTATTCGAGCCACAACTATATGCTGCGCTACTGGCTGGCGGGCTGCGGCATCAGGCCCGATCTGGACGTCGAGATCGCCACTGTTCCGCCGCCGTTCTGCGCCGATGCGCTTGAGGCCGGAGAGGTCGATGGCATCTGCGTGGGCGAGCCCTGGAACAGCGTTGCCGTGGAGCGTGGCGCGGGCGAAATCGTGCTGGCCACGGCGCAGATCTGGCGGCGCGGGGTCGAGAAGGTACTGGCGCTTCGCGAATCGGTGCTGGACGAGAAGCGCGCGAGCATTGAGGCGCTGATCCGGGCGATGTGCCGCGCCGGGCGCCACTTCGTCGATCCGGACAACTGGGAGGAGAACGCGGCGATCCTGGCCCGCCCGGAATACCTCGACGGCAATCCGGAGCTGATCCGCCGCGCGATTTCCGACCGGCTGCTGCTGACGCGCGATGGCGAACTGTTCCACTATCCGGACTTCATGTTCCAGTATCGCGAGGCGGCTAACTTCCCCTGGGTGAGCCAGGCGGAGTGGCTCTACACGCAGTTGGTGCGCTGGGAGGGGATCGCATTTAGCGAGCGGGACGCGGCGAGAGCCGCTCGAGTCTTCCGGCCCGATGTCTATCGTTCTGCTCTGATCGGCACCGATGAGCCGTTGCCGGGCGCGAGCTCCAAGGTAGAGGGCAGCCTCGATCGCAAAACCGCCGTGGGCACCCAGCAGGGCGCGATGACCTTGGAAAGCAACCGCTTTTTCGATGGCATGGTGTTCGACCCGGCGGACCTTGAGGGCTATCTCGAGCGCCTTGCCTGAGCTTTTTTGCTGCAACGCAAAATAGGGCTTTACGCGCGGCACGCGAATCGCTTAGAAATTGCAACACAGCATTGCCGGACGCCGCCCAAGGATGGGCGAATCAAGCGCCGCTTCGCTGCATAGCAACATTGCGTGGCAACGGTGCCGCCCGATACGTCCCCTTTCCGGGTTCGATCGAGGCGGCTTTTTGCGTTGCGCGCGGCACGGGGATCGAACGCACATGATGAGGGCTCGGGGTAACGGGATCGGTCGGCGGGGCGTGGTAGCGGCGTTGCTGCTGAGCGTGGCGCTCGCAGGCTGCGGCAGCAGCGAGGCGCCCAAGGGCGGCGGCGAGGCAGGGAAGATCGCCGCCGAAAGGGGCATCGAGAAGCCCAACCTGAAGCTGGGCTTCATCAAGCTGACCGACATGGCCCCGCTCGCCATCGCCAAGGAGAAGGGCTTCTTCGCCGAGGAAGGCCTGAACGTCACGTTGGAGCCGCAGGCTAACTGGAAAGTGCTGGTAGACGGCGTTTCCGGCGGCCAGCTCGACGGCGCGCACATGCTGGCGGGCCAACCGATCGCGGCGACGCTGGGCATGGGCACGAAGGCCGCGCTGATCGCCCCGCTCAGCCTCGATCTCAACGGCAACGCGATAACCGTATCGAACAAGGTCTGGCAGCAGATCGAACCTTCGCTGCCCAAGGGCGCCGACGGCAAGGTGACGCATCCCATATCCGCCTCCGCGCTGAAACCGGTGGCCGCCAGCTACAAGGCGCAGGGCAAAGCCCTGAAGATGGGCATGGTCTTCCCGGTCAGCACCCACAACTACGAGCTGCGCTACTGGCTTGCCGCCGGCGGGCTGAACCCGGGCTTCTACCTGCCCGGAGACGTCGCCGGCAATGTAGCGGCCGATGTGCTGATCTCGGTGACGCCGCCGCCGCAGATGCCGGCGACGATGGAAGCTGGCACGATCGACGGCTATTCGGTGGGCGAGCCTTGGAACCAAGCCGCCGTCCAGAAGAAGATCGGCGTACCGGTCATCACCGACGACCAGATCTGGCACGACAACCCCGAAAAGGTTCTGGGCATGCGCGCCGACTTTGCGGAGAAGAATCCGAAGACGGTCCAAGCCATGCTCCGCGCGGTCATCAAGGCGCAGCAATGGCTGGATGCCGACGGCGGCAAGAACCGGGCGGAGGCCGTCAAGATTCTGGCGCAGCCCAACTATGTCGGGGCAGACGAGAAAGTTATCGCCGCATCGATGACCGGCAAGTTCACGTTCGCACCCGGAGACACGCGCGACGCGCCCGGCTTCAACATCTTCTTCGACAAGTTTGCCGGGTATCCCTATTATTCGGATGCCATCTGGTATCTCACCCAGATGCGCCGCTGGGGGCAGATCGCGCAGGATCATCCGGACCAGTGGTACTTCGACACGGCCAAGTCGATCTACCGTCCTGACCTCTATACCGCCGCCGCCAAGAGCCTGGCCGACGAGGGCGTTATCCCTGCCGCCGCGCTCCCTGAAACAGACGGTTTCAAGCCCGAGCAATCGGGCTTCATCGACGGCATCGCCTACGACGGCCGCAAGCCCAATGCCTATCTGGCCAAGTTCGCGATCGGCTTGAAAAAAGGCCAGACCGTCACCCCCGCGGGTGTAAAGTAAGGACAGCACGATGAATGTGGTAACGCTCCGCAAGGATGATTTCGCAATGGCCGAACAAGCCGCAGCGGCACCCGAGGCGCCTTCGTCCACGGCATCGCCAGCCGAGGCGGTGCCTGCCCGTCCCAGCCCGCGCGAGCGCATAAAGCTGCCTCCCGGCAAGGCGCAGTGGGATGCGCTCTGGCCGCCCCTTGCCGGGATCGGCGGCTTCCTGGCGCTGTGGGCACTGCTCGCGCCCATGGTGAACACCTCGCTGGGCACTCTGCCGGGTCCGGGCGACGTCTGGGACGCTTTCGGCGGGCTGATGACGGAATATGCGGCCGCCCGCACCTCGGCCGCCGAAGCCGCCGCGTCCGGCTATGCCTATAGCGGCCCGCCCACGTTCATCGACCAGATCGTCACCTCGCTGGTAACGGTGGCGATGGGCTTCGTGCTGGCGACGGTGGTGGCGGTGCCGCTGGGCCTGATCGCCGGCATGTCCCGGCGCTTCAATGCCGCGATCAATCCGCTGGTGCAGGTGATGCGCCCGGTCAGCCCGCTGGCGTGGCTGCCGATCGTGACGATGGTCGTCTCGGCATCGATCACGAGCGACGACCCGACGCTCGCCAAAAGCTTCGTGATCTCCGCGGTGGTGGTGATGCTCTGCTCGCTCTGGCCCACCCTCATCAACACCGCGATCGGCACCGCGTCGATCGACAAGGATCTGCTGAACGTCGGCCGCGTGCTCAAGCTGGGCTGGTTCGCCAAGCTGACCCGCCTCGTCCTGCCTTCGTCGCTGCCTTACATCTTCACCGGCATGCGCCTGTCGCTGGGCACCGGCTGGATGGTGCTGATCGCCGCCGAGATGCTCGCGCAGAATCCCGGCCTCGGCAAGTTCGTGTGGGATGAGTTCCAGAACGGCAGCGAGAAGTCGCTTGCCCGCATCATGGTCGCCGTTGTGGTGATCGGCCTGATCGGCTTCGGCCTCGACCGGGTGATGATGGCGCTCCAGTCCTTCGTCAGCCGCAACCGGACGGTGTGATCATGAGCAAGTCCAACCTTCCTGAGCCCATTCTTTCGCTGAAAGGCGTCACCAAGCGCTACACCGGCAAGTCCGGCGGCGTTTCCGAAGTGCTCGGCGGCATCGATCTCGACGTCACCGAAGGCGAGTTCATCGCGATCCTCGGCTTCTCGGGCGCGGGCAAGACCACCTTGATCTCGGCCATCGCGGGGCTTGTGGAGCCCGATGCCGGTGAAATCCTCCTCAAGGGCAAGGCCATCGACGGGCCGGACCGCGATCGTGGGCTGGTGTTCCAGTCTTACTCGCTGTTCCCCTGGCTGACCGTCGAGAAGAACGTCGCGCTGGCGGTGGACGCGGTGCACAAGGACCGCAGCGCCGAGGCGCGCAAGGCGCTGGTCCGGCAGAAGGTGGAGCTGGTCGGACTCGGCCACGCGATGGACCGCAAGCCTTCGCAGCTTTCGGGCGGCATGCGCCAGCGCGTCGCGGTGGCCCGCGCATTGGCGATGGAGCCCGAAATCCTGCTGCTCGACGAACCGCTGTCGGCGCTCGATGCGTTGACCCGCGCCAAGCTGCAGGACGAGATCGAGCGCATCCGCAAGGAAGAGCGCCGCACGATCATCCTCGTCACCAACGACGTGGACGAGGCGCTGCTGCTTGCCGACCGGATCGCGGTGCTGACACCCGCCCCGGCCGCGCGCATCGGCCGCCTGTTCGATGTCGATCTGCCGCGCCCGCGCGACCGCGAGGCGGTGAACGACAGCCCGGCGTTCCAGGCGCTGCGCGGCGAAATCGTCGGCTACCTGGGTTCGCTGGTGGCCGGGCAGGACCGGACGAACGCGAGTGCCGGCGACTTGCCCAACGTCACCCCGCTCGACCTCGCCCCGCCGCCGAAGGCTTACCGCGACGCCGCCGCCAAGGGCGTCGAGCGGCGCTATCTGGAGTTCTACAAGCTCCACAAGGTTTACCCCACGCCCAAGGGGCCGCTCACCGTGGTCGAGAACTTCAACCTGCTGATGGACAAGGGCGAGTTCATCTCGCTGATCGGCCATTCGGGTTGCGGCAAGTCGACGGTGCTGACCATGGCGGCCGGTCTCAACGCGATCAGCAGGGGCTCGATCGTGCTCGACAATCGCGAGATCGACGTGGCCGGGCCGGACAAGGCGGTGGTGTTCCAGGCGCCCAGCCTGATGCCCTGGCTGACCGCGCGGCAGAACGTGGCGCTCGGCGTCGAGCGGGTCTATCCGCACGCCGGCAAAGGCGAGCGGCGCGAGATCATCGACTATTACCTCGATCGCGTGGGCCTGGCCGATGCCAAGGACAAGCTCGCCGCCGAGATGTCTAACGGGATGCGCCAGCGCGTCGGCATCGCTCGCGCTTTCGCGCTCAGCCCGCGCCTGCTGCTGCTCGACGAGCCTTTCGGGATGCTCGACAGCCTCACCCGGTGGGACTTGCAGGACGTGCTGATCGAAGTGTGGAACCGCACCAAAGTGACCGCGATCATGGTCACGCACGACGTCGACGAAGCAATCCTGCTGGCCGACCGGGTGGTGATGATGACCAACGGACCCAACGCGACCATCGGCAAGATCCTGAAAGTGGACCTGCCGCGCCCGCGCGACCGCAAGGAACTGCTCCAGCATCCGCAATTCTACGCATACCGGCAGGAGGTGCTGCACTTCCTGGCCGAATACGATCACGGACCGAGCGCACAAGCCGCCTGAAATATCGAGGGGATGCCTGACTGGCCGGGGATTCAGTCAGGAGGGAAAACAGATATGAAGAAGTTGCTCACGGCGGCCGCATGCGCGGCGCCGATCGCCTTTGCTTGCCCGGCGTACGCGGCGGCGGGCGACCCGGTGAAGATCGGCAAAGCCGCCAGCTTCGATCCGATCGTCGAAGGGCGGTTGCGGTATGAAGGCGTCGATACCCCGACGGTCGATGCCGATGCCTTGACGCTGCGCCTGCGCGCGGGCGGCGAGTTCAAGCTCAGGAACCTGTCGCTGCTGGTCGAAGGCGAAGGCACGCTGGCGCTGACTGAGCAATACAACGCCTTCCCGTTCCCCATCGCCAGCGAGCAGCGGCGCCCGCAATACGCGGTCGTGCCCGATCCGATGAACATCGATCTCAACCGCATCCAGCTGCAGTACAAGGGCAAGGCCGCGACCTTCACGCTGGGCCGGCAGCGCATCAACCTGGACGATCAGCGCTGGGTGGGTTCGGTCGCGTGGCGGCAGAACGAGCAGACTTTCGACGCGGTGAGGCTCGAGGGCAAAGTCGGGCCGGTCACGCTCGACGGCACTTACGCGATCAGCCAGCGCACCATCTTCGGCATCGATGCCGGCCCGCGCCAAGCCTATGACGGCGACTTCTTCTTCGGCGGCGCAACCGCGAAGATCGGGCCGGTGGCGGTAAAGGGCTTTGCCTACGTCCTCGACTACGAAGAGGCCATCGCCTTCGCCAACAGTTCCAAGACCTTCGGCGCCCGAGCTGTCGCGGCCATTCCGCTCGCGCCGAAGACCAAGCTGAACCTCATCGGCAGCTACGCCCGTCAATCGGACCACGGCAGCAATCCGGTGAACTATCAGGCCGACTTCATCAACGCCGAGGCGGGGATCGACTTCAAAGGCCTGACCGTGCTGGGCGGCTGGGAGAAGCTCGGCAGCGACGAGGATGCCGCCGGCGGTGCGAGCCGCGCGGTGCAGACCCCGCTCGCCACGCTGCACAAGTTCAACGGCTGGGCTGACTTGTTCCTGACGACCCCCGCCAAGGGCCTGCAAGACCTCTATGTCGGTGCGGCCTACAAGTTCGACGGCGTCAAGCAGCTCCCCGGCCTCAACGCGGCGGTGACCTGGCATACTTTCGACAGCGATGTCGGCGGCATCGATTACGGCAGCGAGTGGAACGCCAGCGTGGGATTCAAGCTCGGCCAGTTCGCGATTCTGGCCAAGTACGCGAAATATGAAGCCGACGCATTCGGGGCCGACACCGAGAAATTGTGGCTGGAAGCCGCGTTCAAGTACTGAGCAGGCTGGCTTGTCCCCCGCCTTCCGGGGAGGGGGACAAGTGCCGGCTCGATCACGATTTTTGCTGCACCGCAAAAAAGCCTTGCCGCCGGTCGGCCGAATCGGTTAGATAAGCCATAGAGCACGTTAGCGCCGTCCAAGGCAGGACGAACCAGCGCACCGCTCGAACAATTGACAACGCGTGGCAACGAAGCCGCCCGATCTGGTCTCCCAAGGACCGAATCGAGGCGGCTTTTTCGTATGCGCGCGTCCGGCAGGAGACGCGACGTGAATGCGCCGATGAGTTTCGAGAAACAGGGCCGCCCGGACGAAAGCCGCGAACGGCTGGTGGTGATCGGCAACGGCATGGCGGGCTGCCGCGCGGTGGAGGAAATTCTCGCCCGCGATCCGGCCCGCTATGCGATCACCATTTTCGGCGCCGAGCCGCGCGTCAACTACAACCGGATCATGCTTTCCCCCGTGCTCGCGGGCGAGAAGGCGTTCGACGACATCGTCATCAACGCCGCCGACTGGTACGAGGACAACGCCATCGCGCTGGTCTCCGGCGACCCGGTGGTCCACATTGACCGCGCGACGCAGACCGTTGTCGCCAAGTCCGGTCGCGTCGAACCTTACGACCGGCTGTTGATCGCGACAGGTTCGGACCCCTTCATCATCCCGGTGCCGGGATCGGCGCTGCCCGGCGTGGTCACGTTCCGCGACCTCGACGATGTCGGCAAGATGCTTGCAGCCGCCGAGAAGGGCGGAAGCGCGGTGGTGATCGGTGGCGGCCTGCTGGGGCTTGAGGCAGCGCATGGCCTCTCGCTGCGCGGCATGGACGTCACCGTGATCCATCTGATGCCCACGCTGATGGAGCGCCAGCTCGACGAGGCGGCGGGCTACCTGCTCAAATCCGAGCTGGAACGGCGCGGCCAGACCATCCTGACCGGCGCGGACACCCAGGAAATCCTTGAACAGGACGGCCACGTTGCCGGAGTGCGGCTCAAGGACGGGCGCGAGATCGCCTGCGACATCGTCGTCATGGCGGTCGGCATCCGGCCCGCCACCGCGCTCGCCAAGGCGGCGGGGCTGGAGGTGGAGCGCGGCATCCTGGTCGACGATCACATGGTGACCTCCGACCCCGCGATCTTCTCGGTGGGCGAGTGCGTGCAGCATCGCGGCACCTGCTACGGCCTTGTCGCCCCGCTGTGGGACATGTGCCGGGCACTCGCCGATTTCGCCACGGGCGGGCCGACCGGTTATGCCGGATCGGTAACCTCAACCAAACTTAAGGTTTCGGGAATCGATCTTTTTTCGGCCGGAGATTTCTCCGGCGGCGATGGGGCCGAGGACATCGTCATGCGCGACGCGGCGCGCGGGGTGTACAAGCGCGTCGTCATCAAGGAAGACCGGCTGATCGGCGCCGTGCTCTATGGCGACACCGCCGATGGCAGCTGGTATTTCGACCTGCTCAAAAAGGGCGAGGACATCTCCGAGATCCGCGACGCGCTGATCTTCGGCCAGGCTTTCGCGTCCGGGGGTGCGCTCGCGGACCCTAATGCCGCCGTTGCCGCCCTCTCGGACGATGCCGAGATCTGTGGCTGCAACGGCGTTTCCAAGGGCAAAGTGGTCGCGACGATCCAGGCGGGCGCGTGCAGCCTCGATGCCGTGCGATCGCAGTGCAAGGCTTCGGCCAGCTGCGGTTCGTGCACCGGACTGGTCGAAAGCCTGCTCAAGCTGACGCTGGGGGACGACATCCAGTCCGGCCCCAGGACGGTCTGCAAATGCACCAGCTTCAGCCACGACGACGTGCGCCGCCTGATCCTGGAAAAGGACCTGAAGGCGATCCCGCAAGTCATGCAGGAGCTGCACTGGACCACCCCGGACGGCTGCGCCTCGTGCCGCCCGGCGCTCAACTACTATCTGCTTTGCGCCTGGCCGGGCGAATACGTGGACGACCAGAAGAGCCGATTCGTCAACGAGCGGATGCACGCCAACATCCAAAAGGACGGCACCTACTCGGTCGTCCCGCGCATGTGGGGCGGGCTCACCAACCCGCGCGAGCTGCGCGCGATCGCCGACGTGGTCGAGAAATACAACGCGCCGATGGTCAAGGTCACTGGCGGCCAGCGGCTCGACATCTTCGGGATCAAAAAGGAGGATTTGCCGGCGGTCTGGGCCGACCTCAACGCCGCCGGGATGGTCTCGGGCCATGCCTACGGCAAGTCGCTGCGCACCGTGAAGACCTGCGTCGGCTCCGAATGGTGCCGGTTCGGCACTCAGGATTCGACCGGCCTCGGCGTCAAGCTGGAGCAGATGACCTGGGGATCATGGATGCCGCACAAGTTCAAGATCGCGGTCTCGGGCTGCCCGCGCAATTGCGCCGAGGCGACGATCAAGGACTTCGGCGTCGTCTGCGTCGATTCGGGCTATGAGCTCCACGTCGGCGGCAACGGCGGGATCAAGGTGCGCGCCACCGACTTGCTCTGCAAGGTGGCGACCGAGGCCGAGGCGATGGAAGTCTGCGCGGCTTTCATCCAGCTCTATCGGGAGCAAGCCTGGTACCTGGAGCGCACCGCGCCCTGGATCGAACGCGTCGGGCTCGATCACGTCAAGGCCGGGCTGTTCGACGATCCCGATGCGGTACGCAAGCTCGCGGGGCGGTTCCGCTATTCCCAGCAGTTCATGCAGGACGACCCCTGGGCCAAGCGGGCGAAGGGCGAGGACGCCGAGCTGCATCAGCACTTGGCCGAAGTGCGGCCTTTTGCGCCCCCGGCCCGCCCCAGGGAGTTGGTGTGATGATCGGAGAATGGCTCGACATCGGCCCGGTAGACCAGATCGCCCCGGGCAACGCCCGCACCCTGCCGGTGCGCGGCGGGCAGGAGATCGCGGTGTTCCACACCCTCGACAACCAGTTCTACGCGCTGGTGAACAAGTGCCCGCACAAGCAGGGTCCGCTGAGCCAGGGCATCGTCCACGGCAACGTCGTGACCTGCCCGCTGCATAGCTGGAACATCTCGCTCAAGACCGGACAGGCACTCGGCGACGACGAAGGCTGCGTGCCGACGATCCCGCTGCGGGTGGACGCGGGCCGCATCTACCTGCTGCGCGCGGCGGTGGTGGGACCGAAAGCGGCATGATCCGCACCACTTGCGCCTATTGCGGCGTCGGCTGCGGCATACGCGCCGAAGTGACCGGGCGCGAGGTTAAGATCGCGGGCGACCCCGATCATCCCGCTAACGCCGGCAAGCTCTGCTCCAAGGGCACGCACCTGGGTGATACCGTCAGCCTCGAAGGGCGCCTGCTTCACCCGGAGATCGGCGGCAGGCGGGTGAGCTGGGACCGGGCGATCGGCGAGGTCGCCGGGCGCTTCGCCGACACCATCGCGCGGCACGGTCCCGACAGCGTCGCCTTCTACGTTTCCGGCCAGCTTCTCACCGAGGACTACTACGTCGCCAACAAGCTGATGAAGGGCTTCATTGGTTCGGCCAACATCGACACCAATTCGCGCCTGTGCATGTCGAGCGCGGTTTCGGGGCACGTGCGGGCGTTCGGCGAAGATGTGGTGCCTGCCACCTACGACGACCTCGATACGGCGGATCTGATCGTGCTGGTCGGCTCCAACACCGCCTGGTGCCATCCGGTCATCTACCAACGGATTCTGGCGGCCCGCGCGGCGCGCGGCACCAAGCTGGTGGTGATCGACCCGCGCCGCACCGAAACCTGCGAGGACGCCGATCTCCACCTGGCGCTGCGGCCGGGCAGCGACGTCGCGCTGATGAACGGGCTGCTGGCGCATTGCCGGAGCGCGGGCGTTCTGGACGAGGGCTATCTTGCCCGGCACGTATCCGCGCCGGACGATTTCTGGGACGGGCTGAGCCAGGGCAGCGACTTATGGTCGACCGCCGCCGCCTGCGACGTGCCGCCGGCCGATCTGCTGGCCTTCTACGAGCTGTTTGCCGCCACCCCGCGCACAGTCACGCTGTTCAGTCAGGGCATCAACCAGTCGGTGCGCGGGACCGATCAGGTCAACGCCATCGTCAACGTCCACCTCGCCACGGGGCGGATCGGCAAGCCCGGCGCGGCGCCGTTCTCGATCACCGGCCAGCCCAACGCGATGGGCGGCCGCGAGGTGGGCGGACTCGCTTCGATGCTGGCCGCGCACATGGACTTCGCGCCAGAGAACGTCGCGCGCGTGGGCCGCTTCTGGGCGGCGCCCAACATGGCCGCCAAGCCCGGCCTCAAGGCGGTGGACCTGTTCGAGGCCGTTCGCGACGGCCGGATCAAGGCGCTGTGGATCATGGCCACCAATCCCGCCGTCTCGATGCCCGACGCCAATCTCGTGCGCGAGGCGCTCGCGACCTGCCCCTTCGTTGTCGTTTCCGACTGCATCGCCGACACCGACACTACCCGCTTCGCGCACGTGAAGCTGCCCGCGGCCGGCTGGGGCGAGAAGGACGGCACCGTTACCAATTCCGACCGCCTCATCAGCCGCCAGCGCGCCCTGTTCCCATTGGCGGGCGAGGCACGGCCGGACTGGCTGATCGTGAGCGAGGTCGCGCAGGCGATGGGCTGGGCGGATGCCTTCTCCTACACTCACGCCGCCGATCTGTTCCGCGAACACGCGCGGCTTTCGGCCTACGAAAACGGCGGCTCGCGCCTGTTCGATATCGGCGACCGGGCGGCGATCTCCAACGCCGGGTACGATGCGATGGAGCCGTTTCGCTGGGGTGGAACGCCGTTCGCCGACGGGCGCTTTCCCACACCCGACGGCAAAGCGCGGCTGGTGCCGGTCAGGCAGATGGCCCTGACTCCCGGGCCCGGGCGTTTTCCGCTGACGCTCAACACCGGCCGCTATCGCGACCAGTGGCACACGATGACGCGCACCGGACTCTCGGCGAAGCTGTCGCAGCATCTGCGCGAACCGATGGTCGAAGTGCACCCCGAGGATGCCGCCGCGCTGGGTATTGCGGATGGCGATCTGGCGGACGTGATCACCGGTCAGGGCGCCAGCGCCTATCGCGTGCTGCTGAGCGAGGGCCAGCGGCGCGGCGAGCTCTTCACGCCGATCCACTGGACCGACCGCCAATCCACCGGTGGCCGCACCGGGCTGCTGCCCCGCGCGCAGGTCGATCCGCATTCGGGCCAGCCGGGCTTCAAATCGACCCCCGCGCGCCTCGAGAAACTAGCCCCGGAATGGCGCGGCTTCCTGGTGATGCGCGACGCGCCGCCACCGCTGACGCCGCTCTACGCCACGCGGGTCCGCGTGGCGGGCGGGTGGCTGGTCGAGCTAGCCGGTTCGGGGGACTTCGCCACGATCGTCGAACGGGCGCTTCCCGAGGGCCAGCGGCTGGAGATCGTGGACGAGGCGCGCGGCGGAATGCGCGTGGCCGTGGTGCAGGACGGCCGGCTTCGCGGCGCGCTGTACCTGACCCGCGACGGCACCCTGCCCAGCCGCGACTGGCTGATCGCGCAACTGGGCGCGGACGGGCAGGCTTCGTCGATCGAGCTTCTCGCCGGCCGCCCCGCAAAGCCCGCGCCCGATCGCGGCCCGATCGTCTGCGTCTGCTTCGATGTGGGCATGAAGACGATCCTCGACGCGGTGACGGGGCAGGGGCTGACCAGCGTCGATCAGGTCGGCGCGGCGCTCTCCGCCGGTACGAACTGCGGCTCTTGCCGCCCCGCGATCAAGCGCCTGATCGGCGCAAACCAGGAGGCGGCACATGCCTGACGACGAACTCATTCCCGCCGGAACGGTGTGGCTGGTGGGTGCCGGGCCGGGCGATCCCGACCTGCTGACGCGAAAGGCCGAGCGGCTGATCCGGGCGGCCAGCGTGATCTTCCACGATGCGCTGGTGGGCCAGGGCGTTCTCGATCTGGCCGGTCCGGCCGCGCGCCTCGTACATGTCGGCAAGCGCTCCGGGAGGCATTCCAAGGATCAGAAGACCATCGACCGGCTGATCGTCGAGGCCGCCTTGAACGGCGAGCGCGTGGTACGGCTCAAGGGCGGCGACCCGTCGATCTTCGGCCGCGCCACCGAGGAACTCGAAGCGTGCCGCGCCGCCGGGGTGCCGGTGCGCGTATGCCCCGGCGTGACCGCCGCCAGCGCTGCCGCAGCAAGCCTGGGCGCCTCGCTGACGCTGCGCGGCCTGGCGCGCAAGCTCACTTTCGTCACCGCCCATGCGCGAGCCGGGGAAGACCTGGCGCTCGACTGGGACAAGCTTGCCGATCCCGAAGCGACGCTGGCGGTCTATATGGGCAAGGCGGCGGCAGGCGAAGTCTCGGCGCGTCTGATCGCGGCTGGGGCGGGCGGCGACACCCCGGTCGCGCTCGTCGAAAACGCCAGCCTTCCGCAGGAGCGGGTGCTCCTGACCCGGCTCGATCTGCTGCCACTCACCGCCCGCGCCGCGCTGGGCGACGGGCCGGCGCTGCTGCTGATCGGGGAGGCGCTGCGTGAACGTCCTGGCGGTTCGCGCGGAGACGCGGAGGCGCGGAGTTTCGGGGATTATGCGGAGCCGGCAGAGAGCGCAAAGGCGTAGCGCCGCAGGCTTTATCGGCTCGCTTCATCGAAAGACCGGAGACAAAGAGCGGCTGCGCCACGGGGGCGAAATCCCTGCGCTCTCTGCGTGCTCTGCGCGAGAAATCCTCTTGTTCTTCTCCGCGCCTCCGCGTCTCCGCGTGAATCAGCCAAGCAGCTTCCTCGCCATCTCACGAACCTCGTCCGCCATGTCCTCGCGCTCCAGCGCCAGCGCCAACGTCGCTTCCACGAACCCGGTCTTGGACCCGCAATCGAACCGCCGCCCCGCGAAAGTGACCGCGTGGAACGGCTGGGTGCCGATCATCCGTGCCATCGCATCTGTGAGCTGGATTTCGCCGCCCGCGCCTTTTTCCTGCCCGTCGAGGGTACGCATCACATCGGGCTGGAGGATATAGCGGCCGGACACGATCAGGTTCGAGGGTGCTTCGTCGCGCTTGGGCTTTTCAACCAGGCCGGTCACTTCTGTCAGCGCGCCGTTGCGCGCCCCGGGCGTGATCACGCCATAGCTGGAAACTTCCTCCTCGGGCACTTCGAGCACGCTGATCAGGTTGCCGCCGACCTGCTGGTAGGCGTCCACCATCTGCTTCATGCAGCCGGGCTCGCCGATCATCAACTCGTCGGGCAGCAGGATGGCGAACGGTTCGTCGCCGACGATCGCGCGCGCGCACCAGATCGCGTGGCCCAGCCCCAGCGGAACCTGTTGGCGCACGGTGACGAGGTCGCCGGGCAGAATGCGGGTCGGCTCCAGCACGTCGAGCGACTTGCCGCGTTCCGCCATCGTCGTCTCAAGCTCGAAGGCGTGATCGAAGTGCTCGACGATCGCGGTCTTGCCGCGCCCGGTCACGAAGACCAGCCGCTCGATCCCGGCTTCGCGCGCCTCGTCCACCGCGTACTGGATCAGCGGCCGGTCGATGATCGGCAGCATCTCCTTCGGGATCGCTTTGGTGGCGGGAAGGAAGCGGGTTCCCAGGCCAGCGACAGGGAAAACGGCGGTGCGGACGGGCTTGCGGTCGATGGTCATGCCGTCCCTATACCCTCACTTGTGTTGCGGCGCAGCTAACGCGTTGCTGACTCCGACGATTTTTTGCTGCGGCACGGCATGGCCCGCCCTGCTTGCCGCTGCCGCATTTCCCGCTAAACGGCGAGGATGGATAAGATCATCATTCGTGGCGGCAAGCGGCTGTCCGGCGCAGTGCCGATTTCGGGCGCAAAGAACGCCGCCCTCACTCTCCTGCCCTGCGCGCTGCTCACCGACGAGCCGCTTACCTTGCGCAACTTGCCGCGCCTGGCCGATATCGACGGTTTCCAGCACCTGATGAACCAGTTCGGCGTGTCCACGACGATCGCGGGCTCGCGGCCGGAGGATTTCGGCCGGGTAATGACGCTTGCCGCAACTCGGATCACCAGCTCGGTCGCGCCATACGAGCTGGTCCGCAAGATGCGCGCCTCGATCCTCGTGCTCGGCCCGATGCTGGCGCGCATGGGCGAGGCGACGGTTTCGCTGCCCGGCGGCTGCGCGATCGGCAACCGCCCGATCGACCTGCACCTCAAGGCGCTGGAGGCGTTCGGCGCCACCATCGAACTTGCGGCCGGCTATGTGAAGGCGGTCGCGCCCGATGGCGGACTGCCCGGCGGGCGCTACAGCTTCCCGGTGGTGTCGGTGGGCGCGACCGAGAACGCACTAATGGCGGCGGTGCTGGCGCGCGGGAAGTCCTCGCTGCACAACGCCGCGCGCGAGCCCGAGATCGTCGACTTGTGCAACCTGCTGGTCGCGATGGGCGCGCAGATCGAGGGAATCGGCACGTCCGACATTACAATCCATGGCGTCGAACGCCTGCACGGCGCGACCTATCGCGTCATGTCGGACCGCATCGAGGCGGGCAGTTATGCCTGCGCGGCGGCGATCACCGGCGGCGACGTGCTGCTGAAGCACGCCCGGATCGAGGAGATGGAAGCGACGGTCCAGGCGCTGCGTGACGCCGGCGTCACGGTCGAGCCGCGCGTCGACGGCCTTTATGTCGCCGCCGACGGCCCGCTGCGGTCGCTTACTTTGTCGACCGCGCCCTATCCGGGATTCGCCACGGACATGCAGGCGCAGCTCATGGCGCTGCTGTGCCGCGCCGACGGGGCCAGCGTGCTGACCGAGACCATCTTCGAGAACCGCTACATGCACGTGCCCGAACTCAACCGGATGGGCGCGCACATCGAAACGAAAGGGCGCACGGCAGTGGTGCACGGCGTGTCGAAGCTGATCGGCGCGGAAGTGATGGCGACCGACTTGCGCGCCTCGATGAGCCTGGTGATCGCCGGGCTCGCGGCCGAGGGCGAAACGCAGGTCCACCGCCTCTATCACCTCGATCGCGGCTATGAGCGGCTCGAGGAGAAACTTTCGCTGCTGGGCGCTGATGTAGAGCGGGTCGGCGACGACTGACCGGCGGAATCGTTCGCCGCCGCGAACCTTGTCCGGATTTGCGCGTTTCAACGGCAAGTCTAACAAGGAGCGAAACGATGGGCTTGATCCAAATGGCTTTCGCCGGAGCCGTCGGCTACGGCCTTTACAAATATGCAACGCGTGAAGGCGCTCGCGATCGAGTGGCGTTCGCTTCGGGTGAGACCGAGCCGTCGAATTTCACCCAGGTCCGCAACGCCGGTCCCGAATCCATGGCGAGCGATGCGCCTCCGGGATGGGACCAGGTTGACGAGGCAAGCGACGAGAGCTTCCCCGCCAGCGACCCGCCGGCCGTCCACCGCGTAACCTGACCTCTTGCCTTAGCCTCCCGCGCACGCCATCACGGCTGCGCGGGACCAGGCAACCTCCCGGTTCAGGCGTTCCCGCCCAAGCGTTGCTGCTATTCTGGCTCCTGCCGGGACTTCGGGAACGTGTATGGGCAATTATCACGACAATTCCGACGCGGTCGGGTCATCCGAGCCGACCTTTTCCGAACTCCTTCGCGTCTTCACGCGAATCGGTCTTCTGAGCTTCGGCGGCCCCGCCGGGCAGATCGCACTCATGCAGCACGAGCTTGTCGATCGGCGTGGCTGGGTGGATCAGGGCGCGTTCCTGCGTGCCTTGAACTTGTGCCATCTCCTTCCCGGCCCGGAAGCACAGCAACTCGCCACCTGGATCGGCTGGCGCCTGCACGGCCCCCGCGGCGGGCTGGCGGCGGGACTGCTGTTCGTGCTCCCGGGGGCAGCGGTCATGCTCGGCCTGTCGCTCCTCTATGTCATGGCGGCGAAAGCCGCTTGGTTCGCCGGGCTGTTTCTCGGGATCAAGGCCGCGGTTCTGGCAATCGTAGCGCAGGCCCTGCTGCGGATCGCAGGCCGTGCGCTGGGCACTCCGGCGAAGCGGGCGCTGGCATTCGGCGCGTTGCTGGCGATCGCGATCGCCAACGTGCCATTTCCTCTCGTCGTGCTGGGCGCCGGTGCACTCGGCGCGATGATCGCGCGGCGCCGGCCCGACTGGCTGGGTGCGACGGCTATCCCCGCCGATCCTGGCAGCGCCGTTTCGCATCGGCGCCTGGCTGCCGCCACTGCGCTTACCGTCGCTGTATGGCTTGCGGTCTGGCTCGCCCCGATGGCGCTGATCGCCGCGACGTTGGGGACCGGCCACGTGCTCTGGAGCATCGGTGCGTTCTTCTCCAAGCTGGCGGTGGTGACGTTCGGCGGTGCCTATGCAGTGCTTGCCTACATGGCGCAGGCGAGCGTCGAGCAGTTCGGCTGGCTTTCGGCTGGTGAGATGGCGGACGGGCTCGGCCTTGCCGAGACGACGCCCGGACCGCTCATCATGGTGACGCAGTTCGTCGGTTTCCTCGCCGCCTGGCGCGATCCGGCACCATTTTCGCCCTTTGCCGCCGCCGCGATCGGCGCTGGGTTGACCACATGGGTCACGTTCGCGCCGTGTTTCCTGTGGATCTTCGCCTGCGCGCCCTGGATGGAACGCCTGCAGGGACTGCGCGCCCTGCAAGGTGCGCTCGCCGCGATCACCGCCGCCGTGGTCGGTGTGATCGCGCATCTGGCGTTGTGGTTCGCCGCGCACGTGCTGTTCCTGCGACCTGAAACAGGACCGTTGGGCCTGCCTGACGTGATGAGCATCAACGGTTTGGCGGCAGTGATCGCGGGTGTTTCGGCCCTGCTGCTGTTCCGGTTCAAGTGGAGCGTGCTGCAGGTGCTCGGCCCGGCGGCATTACTGGGTCTGATCGGCTCGCTGTAGGCGCGCCGTCAGCCACAGCCGCACCGCGCTGGCGAGCCCCGGCGGCACATCTGCCGTAAGCCGATCGGCGTCGATCCGCGCCACGAGGGCATTGACCGGCAAGGCTTCTTCCGCAGACGCTTGCCGCAACAAGTCCCAGAACAGTGGTTCCAGGCTGATCGATGTCTTGTGCCCCGCGATCTCGACCGAGCGTTTGACGGGAGGGTGGTAGGGCGTGGTCATGCCGGATCCGCGCCCTGCCGGCCCATCAGTACATGTGCTGGCCGCCGTTGATCGACATCGTCGACCCGGTGACGAAACCGGCGTTTTCCGAGGCGAGGAACGCCACGCCGCGCGCGATCTCCTCGGCCTGGCCCAGGCGGCCTACCGGGATTTTTGCCACGATCTTTTCCAGCACCGGGGCCGGGACCGCCGCCACCATGTCGGTGTCGATGTACCCCGGCGCGATCGCGTTGACCGTCACTCCGAACTTGGCGCCTTCCTGCGCCAGCGCCTTGGTAAAGCCGTGGATGCCCGATTTGGCGGCGGCATAGTTGACCTGGCCGTACTGGCCGGCCTGCCCGTTGATCGATCCGATGTTGATGATCCGGCCCCAGCCGCGATCGCGCATTCCCGGGAACGTGGCCTTGGCCATGTTGAAGCAGCCGCCCAGGTTGATGCGCATGACTTCGTTCCAGTCGTCGAAGCTCATGCGATGCAGCGTGCCATCTCGGGTGACGCCCGCGTTGTTGATCAGCGCGTCGATCGGCCCGACTTCGGCTTCCACTTTGGCGCACCCGTCAAGGCAAGCCTGGTGATCGCCGACGTCCCATTTGTAACTGGCAATCCCGGTCTCTTCGGAAAAAGCCCGCGCCTTTTCCTCGTTGCCGCCGTAGTTGGCGACGACCGTAAAGCCGTCGTCTTGCAAAGCCAGGCAAATGGCCTTGCCGATACCTCTGGTCCCTCCGGTTACGACTGCTATGCGCCCCATGGTGCACCTCTCTCAGATGAAAGCCGATGCTATGGGGAAGCCCGCAGTTCGGCAAGCGCACAACCGCGCCGAAGCGCTATTTGCCCAAAGAAATTACAGGGATTTGACAGACCGGAGACAAAACTCCGATCGGGCTCAGAACCGGAATTGGGTTCCGACATAGACGGCCTGGCCGTCCTGCTTGCCATCGGTGAGCGGGCGTAGCCGTTCACGCTCCTGCGAGTAACGCACCCCGGCCGTGACGTCGAGGTTGCGGGTCAGGCGGTAACTGCCGCCGACGTCCACCAGATCGCCACCGTCGGCGGCGAATGTACGCGGCGCGCGGCCGGGCGCCGGCTTCTCGTCGATCACGACGCGCGGACTGAAGCGCGGGTCGGCGGCGGCCTGGCCGGTCGACAGGCTGAACTTGCTGAGATCGGGCATGTCGACCTTGCGCGGCTCGGCGCTGGGCACGATGCCTTGCGAGAAGTTCTGATAGCCGCGCGACACACCGAGATTGAAGGCGGTCGGCGCGATCCTCAGCGCGTTTGCACCCTCGCTCGCCTGGGCCAGCCGATTGCCGCGCACGCGGACCGCTTCGACGGTGATCGGGTCGAGGCGGACCGCCACGGTGACCGACCGGTCGGGACGGTTCGGCGTGCCGGCGGGTGTGAAGGGGAAAAGCTGCCCTTTGGCGAGCGAACCGATCGGGATGGCCCGTGCCAGGCGGGGCGCCTCTGCCTGCGCGGACAGCGGTTGAGCCTCCCCCGCGCTGGTGGCGTCCAGCGGTTCGAAGCTGGCCGTGAAGGCAAGGACCGCGCTCGGCAGGGCCAGCAAGCAGACGGCACCACCCAGCAGCAGGCCGGCGGCTGCTCCACCCCTAGCGTTGGCGCCCGTGCTCTGAACCACTTACCCGTTCCTCCCGCAGCCCCGGCATCGTTGACCGATCGCGTCATGGCCGCTTCGCGACTCTACCCGATAAGGGAGAATCGCACTTGCCAGCTTAACACAGGGTTATGCCGACGCCCAGCTATCGCGCGCCTTCGCCGGGGTCGCAAGCCTCGTTCACACCCGGTTTAGGCCGATGCGGCCAAGCCCGCGCCCACTTGCCGCGCGGGCGGCGGCGGCTATAGAGGCTCGATCAGGACAAATGGAAAGCGAACGATGACTGGCAGCTCCGATCTCAGCCGTGCTTCTCAGGGCTCGAAGCGGCTGCTGGCCCGCGCCGGCATCGCCGCCGCCCTCGCCCTCACGCTCGTGGCGTGCGGCGGCAGGGAACGCCCGACCGCCGATCTCGCCGCCTCGCAAGTCACCACGATCGGCGTCAATTCCTATCTATGGCGCGCCAGCCTGGATGCGCTGTCGTTCATGCCGCTGCTGCAGACCGACAGCAACGGCGGCGTCATCGTGACCGACTGGTACGCCAACCCGCAGAACCCCGGCGAGCGCGTGAAGGTGACCGTGACCATCCTCGACCAGGATCTGCGCGCCGACGCGCTGCGCGTCGCCGCCAGCCGTCAGGTTTCGCAGAACGGCGTCTGGGTGGACGCGCCGGTTCAGGCCGCGACCGTGCAGCGGCTGGAGGACATCATCCTCACCAAGGCGCGCGATCTGCGCCGCAACGCGATCACCGGCTAAGGAACAAGATCGCCATGAGTGACCGTTTCGATCCGTCGTCGGCGGACGTCCGCTGGCAACGCGTCTGGGACGAGCGCCAGAGCTTCCGCGCCGACGACGCCTCGGCCAAGCCACGCAGCTACGTGTTGGAGATGTTCCCCTATCCGTCGGGGCGCATTCACATCGGCCATGTCCGAAACTACACGATGGGCGACGTGCTGGCGCGCTACAAGCGGATGCAGGGCTTCGAAGTGCTGCACCCGATGGGCTGGGACGCCTTCGGCATGCCCGCCGAGAACGCGGCGATGGAAAAGGGCGTCCATCCCGGCGGCTGGACGCGCGAGAACATCGCCAACATGAAGGCGCAGCTCAAGCGCCTGGGCTTCGCGCTCGACTGGAGCCGCGAGATTGCGACCTGCGAGCCCGAATACTACGGGCACGAGCAGGCGCTGTTTCTCGATCTCTACGCGGCGGGTCTCGTCACCCGCAAGGAGAGCGCGGTCAACTGGGACCCCGTCGACATGACCGTGCTCGCCAACGAGCAGGTGATCGACGGGCGCGGCTGGCGCTCGGGCGCGCTGGTGGAGAAGCGCAAGCTCAGCCAGTGGTTCCTCAAGATCACCGAGTTCACCGACGAGCTGCTCGAAGGGCTGGGCAGCCTCGACACCTGGCCGGAAAAGGTCCGGCTGATGCAGGAGAACTGGATCGGCAAGAGCCAGGGGCTGCAATTCCACTTCAAGGGCGCGAACTTCGACGAAGAGATCGAGGTCTATACCACCCGGCCCGACACGATCTTCGGCGCGAGCTTCGTGGCGGTCGCCGCCGATCACCCGATCGCGCATGCCGTGGCTTCGACCAACCATGAGGCGCAGGCCTTCGTCGAACAGTGCCGCGCCGGCGGCACCACCGCCGCCGAGCTGGAAACCGCGGAGAAGCTGGGCTTCGACACGGGCCTGCGCGTGCGGCACCCGCTCGCTCCGGTCGAGCTGCCGGTCTACATCGCCAACTTCGTGCTGATGGACTACGGCACCGGCGCGGTCATGGCGGTGCCGGGCCACGACCAGCGCGACTTCGAGTTCGCCACCAAATATGGCCTGCCGATCAGGCGCGTGGTCGCCGCGCGGATCGAAGACGCCGACGCGCCGTTCGCGGGCGAGGCGGAAGCGGGCGACGGCTTGCTGGTCAACTCCGGTTTCCTCGACGGCATGTGGGTGGCCGAAGCCAAGGCGGCGGTGATCGCGCGCGCCGAGCAGGAACACTGGGGCACCGTCAAGACGGTGTGGCGCCTGCGCGACTGGGGCGTTTCGCGCCAGCGATACTGGGGCACGCCGATCCCCTTCATCCATTGCGAGGCCTGCGGCGTGGTGCCCGTGCCCAAGAACCAGCTGCCGGTCACTTTGCCCGAGGATGTCGATTTCTCGACGCCGGGCAATCCGCTGCTGCGCCACCCGACCTGGAAGCACGTAAACTGCCCCGCCTGCAACGCGCCCGCCCAGCGCGAGACCGATACGCTCGATACCTTCGTCGACAGTTCGTGGTACTTCCTGCGCTTCGCCAGCCAGCCCGCCGACAAGCCGTTCGACCGCGAGGCCATCGCCAAGTGGCTGCCGGTGGAGCAGTATATCGGCGGTATCGAGCACGCGATCCTGCACTTGCTCTACGCCCGCTTCTGGACGCGCGCGCTGAAGCGGATCGGCCTGATCGACGTGGCCGAGCCGTTCGCCAGCCTGTTCACGCAAGGCATGGTGACGCACGAGACGTATTCGCGCGTCGATCCCGCCAACGGGCAGCCGGTGTTCTTCTCGCCGGCGGAAATCGAGCGTGGGGCCGAAGCCGCCACGTTGAAAGCCGATAGCCAGCCGGTGGAAATCGGCCGGGTCATCAAGATGTCGAAGTCGAAGAAGAACGTGGTCGATCCGGACGAGATCGTCGCGACGTACGGCGCCGACGCGATTCGCTGGTTCATGCTTTCCGACAGCCCCCCCGAGCGCGACCTGCCCTGGTCCGAAGCCGGGATCGAGGGCTGCGGCCGGTTCGTACAGCGGCTTTGGCGCCTCTTCGCGCAGCACGACGCCGGCGCGCAAGGCGAAGACAAGGCGCTCGACCGCAAGCGCGACCAGACGGTCGCCGCGGTGGCCGACGACATCGAGGCGCTCTCGTTCAACAAGGCCGTGGCGCGCATCTACGAGCTGACCTCCGCGATCGAGAAGGCGCCGCCGTCCGCCAGCCGCAGCCAGGCGATCAAGGCGCTGCTGCTGCTGGTCGCGCCGATGATGCCGCACCTCGCGGAAGAGGCCTGGAGCGGCATGGACGGCGAAGGCCTCGTCGCCGATGCGGCGTGGCCGCCAGTCGATCCCGCGCTGCTGGTCGAGGACGAGGTCACCGTCGCGGTGCAGGTCAAGGGCAAGCTGCGCGACACACTCACCGTCGCCAAGGGCACCGCCAGGGAAGAGCTGGAGGCGCTTGCCCTTGCCAGCGACAAAGTGCAGCGTGCGCTGGACGGGGCGGAAGTGAAGAAAGTGATCGTCGTGCCCGACCGGCTGGTAAACCTCGTCGCGTGAACCGCATCGGCTTTCTTGCGCCGTTAGCCCTCCTCTCCGCCTGCGGGCTACAGCCGATGTACGCCGGCGGCGGCAGCGGCGCGGTGGCGCAGGGGCTTTCGGGCATCGAGGTATCCACGATCGAAGGCAGGGCCGGATGGCTGGTGCGCAACGCGCTGGTCGATCGCCTGAGCGCGGCGAGCCAGAACGGCGCTGCCCCGCGCTACCGCCTCGACGTGCGGCTCGATGACCGGCTCGAAGGGCTGGGCCTGCTGTCCGACGACACCATCGGCCGCGAGCGGCGCACCTTGCGCGCGCGCTATCAGTTGGTCGATGTCACCAACGGCGAGATCGTGCTCGATGCGACGGCGGGGTCGGACGCCGGGATCGACGTCGTCAGCTCCGAATATGCGACTATCGCGGCCGAGAACACGGCGCTGGAAAACCTGTCGCGCGATGTGGCCGACCGCATCATGACCAGCGTGGCGCTGCAGCTGCGCAGGGGCCGGTGAAGGCCGCGCCATGAAGGCAACGGGGCGCGATTTTTCCGCCCAGGCCGTGAAGGCGGCGGCGGCGGCGAAAGTGTTCTTCTTCTGCGGCGACGATGCCAGCGCGCATGACGCCGCCGCGAAAGTCCTCTCGCTCCTGCCCGAGCCGGGCGAACGCATCGAACTGGCCGGAGCCGACTTGCGGCGCGATCCGGTGCTGCTCGGCGACGAGGCGCGGTCCACCTCGCTGTTCGGCGACACGCGGCATGTCTTCGTGCGCGCGCAAGGCGACGACGCGCACGATGCGGTCGCCAACCTGCTTGGCGGCGAGGGTGAGCCCTGCCCGGTGCTGATCGTGGCAACCGCCGCCACCGACAAGTCGCGGACCTTCAAGCTGCTCGCGGACCGGGCTGATGCGCTCGCCGCGATGTTCTATGCGCCCGATTTGCGCTCGGTCACCACCGCCGTGCGGGCGATGGCCGATGCCGCGGGGCTGCGGATGGGTGGCGATCTGGCCGAGCGCATCGCCCGCGCCGCCGGCCTCGACACGCGGCTCGCGCAATCGGAAGTGACCAAGCTGGCGCTCTACCTCGATGCCAGCCCGGCCAGCCCGCGCTCGGCCGACGCGAGCGCGCTCGAAGCGATCGGCGCCCGGACCGAAGAGGACGGCTTCGGCGCGCTCGTCAACGCGGTTCTCGGCGGCGAAACCGCACGGCTGTCGGGTGAACTGCGGCGCATGCGCGAGCTGGGACTCAATCCGGTGGGCCTGCTGCTCGCGCTTGAGCGCCGTGCCGCCCAGCTGGCGCAGATCGCCGCCAAGCTGGGCACGCGCGGCGACATCGCCGGGGTGATACGCGCCGAAGTGGCGGCGCGGCGCGTGTTCTGGAAGGACGAGCGCGACATCGCCGACCAGCTCCGCCGCTGGCGCGGGCGGCGGCTGGAGCGTCTGGTCGACAAGCTCGTCGGGCTGCACCGGGCGCTGCTGGGCAACAGCCAGAGCGCGGAGCTGCTGCTGGCGCAAGGACTGGCTGAGATCACGAGGGTAGCGGCTGCGCGGTCGTAGGTGCATTCGATCGGATCGGCACCGGCCCACTCCCCCACCCTGCCACCCATAGCATACTTCCACTGGGTGGCCGGGTGGGGGAGTGGGCCGGTGCCGCTTCCACGCATGAGAACATCACACGAAAAACCCGGCGGTCGTCAAACCGCCGGGCTTCGTGCCTGGGAGAGGGTCAGGCGTAACTTATCTCAGGAGCGACAGCACGTTCTCCTGGCTCTGGTTGGCCTGGGAAAGCATCGCGGTCGATGCCTGGCTGAGGATCTGCGCCTTGGCCAGCGCCGTCGATTCCGCCGCGTAGTCGGCATCTTCGATGCGCGAGCGCGCGTCGGAGAGGTTCGCGACATTGTTGGTCAGGTTGTTCATCGCCGATTCGAGGCGGCTCTGGCCCGCGCCCAGACCGGCGCGGGTGGTGTTGATCGAGGCCAGCGCGTCATCGACGTTGGCGATGGTCGTCGCCGCCAGCGCCGTAGTGGTGACGTCGAGCTGCGCCGCGGTGAGCTTGGTGCCATCGATGCCGTCGATGGTAAGGTCGACGGTGCTGGTCGCCTCGTCGCCGGACTGGATGGTGATCGTGATATCCGTGCCCACCGTCGTGCTGAACAGGGTCACGCCGTTGAACGTGGTGGTCGTCAGGATCTCGTCGATCTGTTCCTGAAGCTGGCTGACTTCCGCCTGAAGATTGGTGCGGTCGGTCGCGCTGTAAGTGCCCGACTTCGACTGGATGGCCAGTTCGCGGACGCGCTGCAGCATGTTGCCGACCTCGGCCAGCGCGCCTTCGGCGGTCTGGGCCAGGGCGATGCCATCGTTCGCGTTGCGGATCGCCTGGTTCATGCCCTTGATCTGCGAGGTCATGGTCGTAGCGATGGCCAGTCCGGCCGCGTCGTCCTTGGCCGTGTTGATACGCTTGCCGGTGGACAGACGCTCCATCGCGACGCCCAGCATCCGGTTCGCACTATTCGAAGCGTTCGACGCCTTGAGGGCGCTGATGTTGGTGTTGATTACCGCCATGGGTCTACTCTCGTCATTCGTGTCAAACCCGCCAGTCGCCTGGCGGAGCTGCCAGACCTGAGTTCGGCGGCTCGATTAAGAAATTTACCGAAGAAGGTTAACAAAACCGTAAACGGCGGCGTTCGGCGCTCCGGCAAGCCCTTGCCGGATCGGCAAAATCCTGCCGGAAAACGGCAAGCCCGGCACATTTCAACGACAAATCAGGGTCTTACTGGTCGGCATCCGGCAACGGCAGTCCGCATCGACTGGCGTAACCGATCGTTCATCTTGAATAACGCGACCGTAAAACGCGGTTCAGGCGGAGACGAGTTCGGCGCACGAATGTTTTTCGCGCCGGCCGCAAGCGCGCCAACGGTCCTTCCGGGAATTCATTTGCGGGAATGTGCGGGCGCCGCGCCTCGCGCGATGCCCGGCTCTTGTTCAGACGACGCCGAACGCCAGCATCGCGTCGGCGACTTTCTTGAATCCGGCGATGTTCGCGCCCTTCACATAGTCGATATAGCCGCCGCCCTGATCGCCGTACGTCCGGCAGCGCTCATGAATGCCGCTCATGATGTCCTTGAGCATCTGTTGCAGCTCCTCCTCCCGCCAGGAACGGCGCTCGGAATTCTGGCTCATTTCCAGCCCCGACACCGCGACCCCGCCCGCGTTGGCCGCCTTGCCGGGCGCGTAGAGCAGCTTCGCCGCCTTGAACACGTGCACGCCATCGAGGTCGGTGGGCATGTTCGCACCTTCGGCCACTGCCTTGCAGCCGTTGGCGACAAGCCGCCGGGCGTCATCGCCGAGCAGTTCGTTCTGGGTGGCGCAGGGCAGCGCGGCGTGGCACGGAACGCCCCAGGGCGTTTTGCCAGCGTGGAACGTCGCGCCCGGAAAGGCGTCGCAATACTCCTCGATGCGTCCGCGCCGGTGGGTCTTGTGCGTCTTGACCCAGTCGATCTTGTCCAGCGTGATGCCCTCGGGATCGTGGATGAAGCCGCCGGAGTCGGACAACGTCACGACCTTTCCGCCAAGCTGCACGATCTTCTCTGCGGCATGGGTGGCGACATTGCCGGAGCCCGAGATCACCGCGGTCTTGCCAACAAGCTCCTCGCCGCGCGTCGCGAACATATTGGCGAGGAAATAGACCGCGCCATAGCCGGTCGCCTCCGGCCGGATCAGCGATCCGCCGTACTCCAGCCCCTTTCCGGTCAACACGCCGGTGAACTGGCCGGTGATCCGCTTGTACTGGCCGAACATGAAGCCGATTTCGCGGCCGCCCACGCCGATGTCGCCCGCCGGCACGTCCACGTCCGCCCCGATATGGCGATAGAGCTCGGTCATGAAGCTCTGGCAGAAGCGCATGATCTCGCGCACGCTCTTGCCCTTGGGATTGAAGTTCGAGCCGCCCTTGCCGCCGCCCATCGGCAGGCCGGTCAGCGCGTTCTTGAAGGTCTGCTCGAAGGCCAGGAACTTCAGCACGCTTTCGTTCACCGAAGGGTGGAAGCGCAGCCCACCCTTGTAGGGACCGATCGCGTTGTTGTTCTGTACCCGCCAGCCGCGCTGGACCCGGACATTGCCGTCATCGTCTTCCCAGCAGACGCGGAACGAAACAACGCGATCGGGCTCGGCGATGCGGCGCAGGATCTGCTGGCGGTGATATTCTTCCTTGTCTTCGATGAAATCGAAGATGTCCTCGGCCACTTCCTGCACCGCTTGGACGAACTCGGGCTGATGCGGATTGCGCCGCTTGACGCCTTCCATGAAGCCGTTGAAATCGACGTGATCCGTTACCGCCATCTGCCCTCTCCCCCCTCGCCGTTGCCCGGCGCGTAAAGGCATGTGTAGCGCACGATGGTTACGGGGACGATAACCTTAAGGCCTGCGGCCCCGATGCCGAAAACAGCGCCTTACTTGCGGACCGGAGCCGAAAGCCGCGCGAGGATTGCCGAGACGTAGTCCTGCGTCTCGCGGATACGCGGAATGCCGCCGGCGCGCTGCACGCGGCCGGGGCCGGCATTGTAGGCGGCCAGCGCCTTTTCCACGTCGCCGCCGAATGCGTCGAGCTGCATGCGCAAATAGCGCGCGCCGCCCTCCAGGTTCGCATTGGGATCGGCGGGATCGACGCCCATCTGCCGCGCCGTACCCGGCATGAGCTGCGCGAGACCCCGCGCGCCTACGGGCGAGACCGCGCCGGTACGCCAGCGGCTTTCCTGCCAGACCACGGCTTCGAGCAGGCTGGGGCTTATATCGTATTTCGCGGCGAGTTCGGCAACGCGCGCCTGCCATTGCGCCGGACCGGCCGAATCGGCCACCTGCGTGAGCGCCAGAGCGGGCGCCGTCTGTTCGGGCACCAGCGCGGTCGCCTCGGCAGCGGCAGCCGGCACCGCCACGGGCGTCGTGTTGGGACCGCCCGCGACCCAGCCGTAGCCGTTGGCGGTGATCTCCATGACATCGGCGCGCGCGGCAGCCGGCAGCGTCAAAGCGGCCAGCACGCTCAGCCCCACAGCAATCCGAAAGCTACCCACCCGAGTCGATCTCCGCACCGCTCCGCGCCGCCCATACTGCAACCCGCCTCGGGTTGCCAGAGCCGCGATGGAGCCCGGCGAGGCTATTCCGACTGTCCGCAGTGGTCCGCGAAAAATTCGACGATCGGCTGATCCAGCGGCTCGTCGAACTCGACGCCGGCCATGTTCTCGCCGCACCAGCGGACGATGGCCGTCACGCCATCGATGAGCCCGAGCGCGATCTCGATTCGGTCGCCGGGCGCCAGCGCGCAGCCGTGCTCCACGATCCGGCAGCCGTTGGCGGAGATTTGCGAGAATAACATGGCGTGACGGACGCCGTCCGCACCCCGGTATGTGCCGGGTGCCTTGATGAAGACTCTGTTCTCGCGTCTGCGCTCCACGACCGCGCTCTCCCGCTATGGTGAGCGAAAGCTAGCCGGACAGCGTTAATTTGGAGTTGCCGCCGCGCGGCGGCAGCCTTCGACATGAGCCCGAATGGTGCTGCTGGGGAGGATTGAACTCCCGACCTCAGCCTTACCAAGGATGCGCTCTACCACTGAGCTACAGCAGCGTGACCATTCGGCTCGTCCATGGGCCGTAAGCCGCCGGGCGAGGGCGCGCTTTGGCGATGGGGGTGGTGATTGTCAAGCTTGCGCTTGAGCTTTGGCGCCCGCGGCGGCAAGGCTTGGGGACGATGCCGAACGATGCTGGGCGAACCGAGACTGGACAGACATCGCGCGAGGAGCGCCTGGCAGCCAAGCTGCGCGAGAACCTGAAGCGCCGCAAGGCCCAGGCGCGGCTGATGGGCGGGGATGCGTCCGAAGCGAATCCGACCGCCGCCGAATCGAACGCCTCTCTTTCCAAAGCGCCGCCAAAAAGCTAGGGCCTGCTCCTTTCTCCAGCCAGGGAGCGCCAAGCCTTGCCTCGTCTCATCCTCGTCCGCCACGGCCAGAGCCAGTGGAACCTGGAAAACCGCTTCACCGGATGGTGGGACGTGGACCTGACCGCGAAGGGTGAGGAAGAGGCTCTTGCCGCCGGCAAGCTGCTGGCTGCAAAGGGCATGCTGCCGACGGTCGCGTTCACCTCGTTTCAGACGCGGGCGATCAAGACGCTGCATCTGGCGCTGGAAACCGCCGGGCGCCTCTGGATTCCCGAATACAAGGACTGGCGCCTGAACGAGCGGCACTATGGCGGGCTCACCGGGCTCGACAAAGCAGAGACGGCGGCCAAGCACGGCGACGAGCAGGTGAAGGTCTGGCGCCGCAGCTTCGATATCCCGCCGCCGGTGCTGGAGGCAGGCTCGGACTTCGATCTCGCCAAGGACCAGCGCTATGCCGGGATCGCCATCCCTTCGACCGAGAGCCTCAAGGACACCATCGCGCGGGTGCTGCCCTATTATGAAAGCACCATCGCACCGCAGCTGAGAGCGGGCGAGACGGTGCTGATCTCGGCGCACGGCAACTCGCTGCGCGCGCTGGTGAAGCACCTGTCCGGCATCTCCGACGCCGAGATCACCGGGCTGGAGATCCCGACCGGCCAGCCGATCGTCTACGAGCTCGATGACGGCCTTGCCGCCATGGAGCGCTATTACCTTTCGGAGCGGTGACATGAGCGCGGCGGCCACGGCATCCGGCGCTCCGCTCGTCGCGATCGTGATGGGCAGCCAGTCGGACTGGCCGACGATGATCCGTGCCGCCGAAGCGCTCGACAAGCTGGGCGTCACCTATGAAGCGCGCATCGTCTCGGCGCATCGCACGCCCGACCGGCTGGTGGCTTTCGCCAAGGGCGCGGCGGAGGAAGGCTTCAAGGTCATCATCGCCGGAGCCGGGGGCGCGGCGCACCTGCCGGGCATGGTCGCTTCGATGACGCACCTGCCGGTGCTGGGCGTGCCGGTGCAGTCCAAGGCGCTGTCCGGGCAGGACAGCCTGCTGTCGATCGTGCAGATGCCCGCCGGCATCCCGGTGGGCACGCTGGCGATCGGCGAGGCCGGAGCGACCAATGCCGGCCTGCTCGCGGCCTCGATCCTGGCGACTGGCGATCCGGCGCTCGCCGAACGGCTGCAGGCCTATCGCGCGGAGCAGAGCGCGGGCGTGGCCGAGCGGCCATCCTGACGCGATGACCCTGCGTCCATGATTCCTCCCGGCGAGACGATCGGCATCCTGGGCGGCGGACAGCTCGGCCGGATGATCGCGATGGCGGCCGCGCAGCTCGGCTATCGCTGCCACATCTACGCGCCCGAGGAAGACAGCATCGCCGCCGAAGTGAGCGCGGCCTTCACCCGCGCCGAATGGGACGATGCCGAAGCGATGACGCGCTTCGCCGCCGACTGCGCCGTCGTCACCTACGAGTTCGAGAACGTGCCGGTCGGGCCTCTCGCGGCGCTTGGCGATGTGCCGCTGCATCCGCACCCGCGCGCGCTGGAAACGGCGCAGGACCGGCTGAACGAAAAGCGCTTCGTTGAGCGGCTCGGCGGACGGCCAGCGCCCTACGCGCCGGTCGATAGCGCCGCCGACCTTGCCGCCGCCATCGCCACGATCGGCATGCCGGGCATCCTCAAGACGCGCCGCGACGGATACGACGGCAAGGGCCAGTGGCGGATCATGAGCGCCGCCGATGCCGAAGGGCTGGACCTGCCGGAACAGCCGCTGATCTATGAGGGCTTCGTGCGCTTCGACGCCGAGTTCTCGGTCATCCTGTGCCGCGCCGCCGATGGCGACATCCGCTTCTGGGAGACGCCGCGCAACGTCCACGAGGGCGGCATCCTCGCCCGCTCGTCGGTGCCCGCGCCCGCGTCGATCGCCGGGCTGGTCAGCGAAGCGCGCACCCTGGCCGCCAAAGTCGCCGATGCGCTCGGCTATGTGGGCGTGCTCACCCTCGAATTCTTCGCCACCGCCGACGGTCCCGTGTTCAACGAGATGGCGCCCCGCGTCCACAACTCCGGCCACTGGACCATCGAAGGCGCGGTCACCAGCCAGTTCGAGAACCACGTGCGCGCGATCTGCGGGCTGCCGCTGGGCGACACGGCGCTGGCCGCCAAGGCGGTGGAGATGCGCAATGTGATCGGCGACGCCGCCGAGGACTGGCCGGCGATCCTCTCCGATCCGGCCAACCACCTGCACCTCTACGGCAAGGCGGCGGCGCGGCCGGGGCGTAAGATGGGGCACGTGACCCGGCTGGTCCTGGCGTGACCGAGCTGTTTCTGGTGGTCGCGCGCGCCGCCAACGGCGTGATCGGCGCCGCCGGGACGCTGCCGTGGCATCTGCCCGCCGACCTTCGGCACTTCAAGGCGCTGACCATCGGCAAACCGATGATCATGGGGCGCAAGACGTTCGATTCGCTGCCCGGCCTGCTGCCCGGACGCCGCCACATCGTCCTGACGCGCGACCCGGCGTGGGCCGCCCAAGGCGCGGACGTCGCGTCCGACCTCGATGCGGCAATTGCGCTTGCCGACGCACCCGAGATCGCGGTGATCGGCGGATCGGAGATCTTCGCGCTGACGCTGCCGCGCGCCACGCGCGTCGAGCTGACCGAGATCGCCGCCGATTTCGCCGGGGACACCGTGATGCCTCCGCTTGGCTCCGGCTGGCGTGAGGTGGCGCGCGAAGACCATGCCGCTACCGAAGCGCACCCGCCATTCGCTTTCGTGACGCTGCGGCGCGACTTATAGGCCGGCGCACCATGATTCGCCTCGACAACCGTCAACCTTGGCCCGAATCGCTGCGCGGCGGCGTGATCGCGCTCGGCAATTTCGACGGTTTCCATCGCGGCCATCAGGCCGTCGTCGGCGAAGCGCTCGCCTGGGCGCACGCCGAGGGGCGGCCGGCGATCGTCGCCACGTTCGATCCGCACCCGATGCGCGTGTTTCGACCCGATGCCGAACCGTTCCGGCTGACCACGCTCGACCAGCGCGAGGAGCTCTTCGCCGCCATCGGCGCCGACGCGATGCTGGTGTTCCGCTTCGACGCGGAGATGGCGTCGATGTCCGCCGAAACCTGGATCACGGAAGTACTGGCAGGGCAGATCGGCGCGCGCGGCGTCGTGACCGGCGAGGACTTCACCTTCGGCAAGGGGCGCGGCGGCAATGCCGCGCTGCTGCACGCCATGGGCCCGGCGCTGGGACTGGAAAGCCGGGCGGTGGGCGCGGTGCACGACGATGCCGGCCCGGTCTCCTCCAGCCGCATTCGCACCGCGCTCAAGGCCGGCGACTGCGCCACCGCCACCCGCCTGCTGACGCGCCCCTTCGCCATTCGCGGCACGGTGCAGCACGGCGACAAGCTGGGCCGCTCCATCGGCTATCCCACCGCGAACCTGGCGCTCGGCAGCTATCTGCGTCCGCGCTATGGCATCTATGCGGTGACGGGGCGGCTGCAGGGCGGCGAAGTGCTGCAAGGCGCCGCCAGTCTCGGCATCCGGCCGACCTTCGAGCCGCCCAAGGAGCTGCTGGAGCCCTATTTCTTCGATTTTTCGGGCGACCTCTATGGGCAGGAGATCGAGGTGGCGTTCCACCACTTCCTGCGGCCGGAGGAAAAGTTCGACAGCCTCGACGCGCTGACCGCGCAGATGGAGCGAGATTGCGACGAGGCGCGGCGGGTGCTCGGCGCCCTCACCCTTTAACCCGTCGCCCCTGCGCAGGCAGGGGCCCAGCCGACGGCGCGTCCCCGCACCGCCATCTCGGAACGCGAGCTTCGCTGGGCCCCTGCCTGCGCAGGGGCGACGGGACGCTTTCCTACGCCCCCGCTTTGCTCTAACGGCGGCCGGTCATGACCGAGCAGCGCGATTACCGAAGCACCGTCTTCCTGCCGAAGACCGATTTCCCGATGAAGGCGGGCCTCCCCCAGAAGGAGCCCGGCATTCTCGCGCGCTGGCAGGCCGAGGATCTCTACGCCACGCTGCGCGAGGCGCGCCGGGGGCGGGAGAAGTTCATCCTGCATGACGGCCCGCCTTACGCCAACGGCGACATGCACATCGGCCACGCGCTCAACCACATCCTCAAGGACATGGTGGTCCGCACCCAGAGCCTGCTGGGCAAGGACGCGCCCTACGTGCCCGGCTGGGACTGCCACGGCCTCCCCATCGAGTGGAAGGTCGAGGAGCAGTACCGCAAGAAGAAGCTGAACAAGGACGACGTCGACCCGGTCGAGTTCCGCGCCGAATGCCGCGCCTATGCGCAGCACTGGGTGAACACCCAGCGCGAGCAATTAAAGCGTCTCGGCATCAACGGCGACTGGGACAATCCCTATCTGACGATGGACTCCGAGGCGGAAGGCACCATCGTCGCCGAGCTGCTGAAGTTCGCCGAATCCGGCCAGCTCTATCGCGGCGCCAAGCCAGTGATGTGGTCGCCGGTGGAGAAGACCGCGCTGGCCGAGGCGGAGGTCGAGTACGAGGACATCGTCTCGACGCAGATCGACGTGGCGTTCGAGATCGTCGAGAGCCCGATCCCCGAGCTGGTCGGCGCCCACGCGGTGATCTGGACAACGACGCCCTGGACGATCCCGGTGAACCAGGCTTTGGCCTATGGGCCGGAGGTTGAGTATGCCTTGGTTCAGCTCGGGCTCGACGCGCACAAGCGCGGCGAGTTTAAAGAAGACGCGCCGCTTCAGCGCTTTGAGGGCAAGAAGGTTCTCGTTGCCGAGCCGCTGGTTATGCAATTCGCGGATCGTTGGCGGAAAGAGCTGGAGCGAGCCGACAACGGAACTGCGGAGCACATTTACACTCCGACAGCCGAATGGGAGACTTTCAAAGGCTCCGACCTAGCCGGCACGGTCGCCCGCCATCCGATGCACCACCTCGGCGGCTTTTTCGCCAAGCCCCGCCCCTTCCTCCCCGGCGACTTCGTCACCACGGAGAGCGGCACCGGTCTCGTCCACATGGCGCCCGATCATGGCGAGGACGACTTCCTGCTGTGCAAGGAGCACGGCATCGAGCCGGTCTTCGCGGTCGAGGGCGACGGCAAGTACCGCGCCGACTGGGCCTGGCTCGGCGGGCAGGGATCGGTCATCAATCCCAAGTTCAACGCGCCGGACGGGCCGATCTGTTCGGACTTGCGCGAGGCTGGCGGGCTGCTGGCGGCGTCCACCGATTATAAACACTCTTATCCACATAGCTGGCGCTCGAAAGCCAAGGTCATCTTCCGCTGCACGCCGCAGTGGTTCGTGCCGATGGACAAGCCCAGCCTCCTCATGCGCGGCGAGCAGCGCTGGGAGAACGAGGGCGGCACGCCCGACCCGACGCCGGAGATCGAACCCGGCAGCGCCACCCTGCGTGAAACCGCGATGCAGGCTATCGCCGACACCCGCTTCGTGCCCGAAAAGGGCCGCAACCGCATCGGCTCGATGGTCGAGGGGCGGCCCGACTGGGTGCTCTCGCGCCAGCGCGCCTGGGGCGTGCCGATCACGCTGTTCGTGGATCGCAAGAGCGGCCAGTACCTCAACGATCCGGCGGTCAACGCCCGCATCATCGCCGCCGTGCGCGAGGGGGGCGTCGACGCCTGGTCGGATGCGCGCGCGCAGGAATACCTCGGCAGCGATTACCATGCCGACGACTACGAGCGCGTCACCGACATCCTCGACGTCTGGTTCGACTCCGGCTCCACCCACGCCTTCGTGCTCGAAAGCGGCCGCTGGCCCGACCTCTCGTGGCCGGCCGACCTATACCTCGAAGGCAGCGACCAGCATCGCGGCTGGTTCCAGTCCTCGCTGCTGGAAAGCTGCGCGACGCGCGGCCGCGCGCCTTACAACGCGGTGCTGACCCACGGCTTCACGATGGACGCCAAGGGCATGAAGATGTCCAAGTCGCTGGGCAACACCATCGACCCGCTGAAGGTGATGGAGACCAACGGCGCCGACATCATCCGCCTCTGGGCGCTGTCGGTCGACTATACCGAGGACCACCGCATCGGCGACGAGATCCTGAAGGGCGTGGCCGACCAGTACCGCAAGCTGCGCAACACCTTCCGCTACCTGCTGGGCGCGCTGGACGGGTTCGGCGATGCGGAACGGGTGGCAGACGTTGCCGCCATGCCGGAACTGGAACGCTATGTCCTGGCCCTGCTGGCCCGGCTGGACGCCACCCTGCGGCAGGCGACGGCGGACTTCGACTTCAACACCTATGTCCGCGCGCTGACCGATTTCTGCAACGAGGACCTGTCCGCCTTCTTCTTCGATA
>VFQT010000738.1_pt1 | contig 44622 bp, 58 predicted proteins | sample 3512381 | NCBI WGS metagenome assembly VFQT01 (sample SAMN10412376, study PRJNA504923) | tailings metagenome | isolation source: Relicate 2 Philex TSF3 active mining site | place: Philippines: Tuba, Benguet | collected 2017-08-29 | reverse complement strand
GGAAGCCGGCGCTTCTCCCAGTCGTCGTTCCACTTCGCTCGCGCCTCCGCGTCGAGGAACGACCACAGGCCGCTGGCCTGGATCAGCTCGTGCCACGCGTCGTAGTCGGCGATCTCGACGGCGAGGGCGCTGTTGAGCGCGGCCATGCCGCCTCGGTGCCGCACGAACAGGTGGATCGGGTCGTCGGTGCTGTCGGCCGCGGCGACGATGCGCGCGTGCGCGTCGTGCGTGCGGTTCCGCTTCGCCATGATCGCGTCGAAGTCGCAGCTCGGGATCGGTGCCGTCGTCGTCACAGCGGCCTCCTGTAGTATGCCTCGCGCTTCGCGTCGTCGTGGATGCGGTCGATGGCGCGGACGAGTCCGGTCTGCACCGTGTTCAGGCCGGCCATCTCGTCGCGGCCGATCTCGACCGCGCATCCCTGCTGCGCTCGTCGCCGATTGCCGTCCTTGCTGCGCTCCGCCGTGATGAGGATCAGGGCGCCGTCGCCGGTGCGAGCGTGCGTGATCGACAGCGCCGAGCCGTCGCCGGTGATGGTCAGGATCTGGTCGAGCAGGGTTCGCAGTCGTGCGAGGCCTTGCCGGTGCGCCGTGTTCAGCGCGAGGTCGTGCCCTTCCGCCTGCCGCTTCAGCTCGCTCTGATGCCACTCGCGTAGGTGCCGCTTCATGGGATCAGCTCCTGCACGCGGTCGATCGCCAGCTCCAGGTCGAGTCGCCCCTCGTCGTGGATGTTGCTGTCGTACTTCCAGTCGAACCTAGAGAGCGCCTTCAGCAGTTCCTTCGCTGCGTTGCGCAGGGCGATCGGCGCCAGCCGCTCCTCGCGGCTGAATCCTGCGCTCGGCTTGCACTCGGTCTGGAACCGCATTGCCGCGTCGATCCGATCGAGCAGCCGGTCCGTCAGTTGGATGTGGTCGTGTCGCATGGTCCTTGGTCCTTGTCCGTGCCGCGCAGCACTGAGAGCGCGGCCTTCCACTTCTCCTGCGTCTTGCTCCACTGGTCGCGGAGCGTCTGCGTCCACCGCGACGGGCGGTAACGCATGTCCCCTGCTGCGTCGCCGAACTCCTCGCGGAGCAGGCGGCTGAACTCGTCGTCCGCGTCGAAGGCGGCGCGGATCGGGTGCGTCGTCATCGCTTCTGCGTCTCCTCGATCGCGTCGCGGACAGCCTGGAGCCGCTGCTCCGGGCTGATCGCCAGCGGGTCGTTCATCGCCGCGCGGATCTTGTCCGCGAGCAGGTCCTCCGGCCGCGTCTTGAGGTTGCGGCGCCGCTCCGCCCAGGTCCGCAGCAGCTCCGAGCACCGGGCGATCAGGCCGAGGACCTGTCCCTCCGTCAGCGGAACAACGCGCGTGCTCCCTGCTTCTGTGGCGACGAGGATCGCCATCGTGTCGGCCGCCTTGTCGTGCCGGCCGTTCGGGAGGTAGCTCTCGTGGATCGTCATGCTGACGAAGCTCATCAGTGGTCGCTTCTTCACGGCCGTTCCCTCCACGCGCGGAACAGCTCCGTCCACGCCGGCGCCTTCGCTCCGTCTGCCGTGCCGCCCTTGCGCGCGAACGCGCGCGCGAGCGCCTTCAGCAGTTCGAATGGCGGCTTGTTGTGCCGCCGGATGCGCAGCTCCCACGCGGTCACGCGGTTGACCCGGAGGTCGTCCGCCATCTCGTTGTAGTCGCCGGGGTAGACCGCCAGCCACTCGTCCCAGGTCCGCTGCCGCGGCGTCGCCGGCGCCTTCGTCGTGCGCTTGCTCATTGGTCGCGCCCTCCGAACAGGATCGCGGCGCCGAGCGCCACCGCCGCGGCTGCGATCCACCAGACGAGGCCGCCGATCGCGCGCGTCTCCTCGTCGCTTCGCCCCTGTCCGCCCATGACGAGCGGCAGGTCGTCGTCGTCGTCCGTCGCGGCCTGCGTCAGCGTGTGCGTCGCGTCTCGGCCGCAGCGCCGGCACGTGCCGTCCCAGCCTTCCCAAAGGAAGTCGCAGATCGGCTCCTCGCAACGGCAGCCGCTCGTTCGTCTCGTCGTCGTCGTCGTCATCGTCGTCGTCTCCGTGTAGTGGCGCCGCGGCGTCGGCCGCGGCGCCGGGTCCTTCTCAGTTCACGCGGTCCAGCAGGGCGCCGGCGCGCATCTCCAGGGCGACGCGGTCGTCCGCGTTCTCGATGCTGCGCGCGTGCGCGGTGATGCCCTGCACGATGTCCCACAGCGTCCGGGCCTGTCCTTCCTCGGCGACGGCCGTCTTCACCGCGGCGTCGGCCACCGCGGCCTGGAAGCCGCGGGCGCGCAGCCAGCTCTGGACGCTGTTCTTCTCGTCCTTCTTCTCGACCACCGTCTCCTTCGCCTTGCGGATGCCGGCGACCAGCTCTTGCGTGCTCGCCTCCGCGTAGGTGCGAAGCAGGTTGCGGCCTTCGTGCGCGAACCGCTCCGGCGCTCCGCCCGTGTGGCGGATCATCAGCGAGTTGACGTTCTGCGCTCCCCACACGATGCGGTTGTCGCAGCAGTGGCGGTAGAGGAACGTCTTGAGGCCGAAGGCGCTCGCGCCGACCTCGCTGTTCCACACCATGAAGCCTCGGAACAGGCGCTCGCCGTCCACCTCGATCGGGTTCGCCTCGTCGCAGAGGAACATCCACACGTCGCGGTCGCTCGCGTAGAGGGTCGTCGCGCGGCGCGGGTTGCTGGTCGCGTAGCTCGCGCTCGGGACTTTCCAGCGGCCGTCCTCGTTGACGCGCTCGACGGCGGCGACCACGTCGCTGTCCCAGATGCGGCCGTAGGTCGTGCTGGTCACCGCCTCCAGCTCCTGCGTGCCGTCCGCGTGCTCGCGCGTCAGGAACAGGCCGTCCGCCTTCTCGCTCAGCTTCTCCAGGCCCCACTGGAGGTTGATCGCGGCCAGCTCCGCCGGAAGCCGGCGCAGGTAGCTCGCCGGCGCCTTCGCCGCGCTGCTCACCTGCCCGAAGCTCCAGTGGTTCGGGCGGACGTTCACCTCGCGGTTGTTCGTGTTGCGGCGGATGGCGATCTCCAGGCCGTTGTGGCTCGGCAGCGCGCGAACGTCGGCGATCGCGTGCGCCGTGGTCCAGCTCTCGTTGCGGCGGTTGAGCACCGCCTGCTTCAGCTCCGCGATCGACAGGAACCGCTGGTCGGCGGGCCGCGCGGCCCACTGCGAGTTGAGGTCCATCAGGTTGGTCGTGCGGGTCGGGTTCGAAAGGGTCGTCATGGTCGTGTCCTCAGTCAGATCGGCCTTGTGTTGCTCCTGCGCGATGTGCGACAGGCAGCGCCAGCGGCCGGGCTGGCATTGGTCGCCGCGCCTGTTCCTTGGCCGGCGCGGCCTCCGCCTCACGTTGCGACGCGAATCCGCCGGACGCCGGCCGCGGCAGCTTCGCGCTGCGCGACGCGGCGCGCGGCCGCGAAGGTCATCGAGCCGTGGATGCTGATGACCCACTGCCGTCCCGCGACCTCCGCTTCGAACCACCAGCCGCCGCTCGTGCCGCGCGGCGCCCTGCCGTGTTCGAATCGGTATTCGTAGTCGCTGACCTCGACGGCGCTGGCGGCGATCGCCTCGCCGGCCTGCGGGCGCTCGCCCTTGGCGAAGCCGGGCTGGCGATACCACGTCGCGGCCTTCGGCTCCTCCGGCTTCTTCGCCTCCTCGCGCTTCATCGCCTCCTCGCGCTTCATCGCCGCTGCCGCGGCCAGCCGGCGCTCCGTCGCGCGGATCACGCTCCGCGGCGTCGGCGTCGCTTCCCACTCGTTGCCGTCCTGGTCGCGGACGGTCACCGGCGCGCCGATGTCCTCCGCGAACTGCTGCGCCTGCTGCATCGCCTGCGCGTGCGTGACTTGGAGGCCGGTCGTCAGTTCCTGGCCGCTCTGCGATTCGATCGTGTAGCTCGTCATGGTCTTGGTCCTTTGCCGGCGCCTATCGCCGACCTGCGAAATGTTGCCCTTTCGCTGCCGCGGTGTAAAGAGTCGTGCCCGAGTTTTCTCAGGCCGGAGGAACTGCGGAGGAGGCCTTTCGCTCCGCGCGGGCGAGTCGCTTCGCCCACTTCTTGCGAATCGTCTCCGCCCGCTTCGCCCTGGTCGTCGCCTTGGCGAGCATCCTGCGGGCGTGCTCGATCGCGGCGTCGGCCTTCTGCTGCGGCGCGGCCGGCGCGGCCGGCGCCGGCGCCTTGTCCTTCAGGCGGCCGTCCAGCCAGCCGCGGGCGACGACCTGCTTCACCATGCGCAGCTCCAGCCGCGCGTGCGCCTTCGTGTGCTGCCCTCGCTCGTGCGCGTGCGCGGCGCCGAGCGCCTTCGCCGGCACCGCCCAGGCCGCCCAATGCGAGAGCGCGTGGACGAGGCCGTGCCAGCCGCGGTCCGGGTTGACGCGCAGCCAGTCCTTGCCGGGTCCTTCGCCCCCGACGCGGGCCGTCCTGCGGTTGCCGCTGGTCACGTCCACGCGGACCGCCCTGCTGCCCGTGGCGAACCGCCACAGGCGCTTCGCCGCGCGGACCGCCTCCTCGGCGGTCAGCGCGGGGACCTGCTCCGGCCACGCCGCGTTCACGCGGGCGTAGTAGTCGCGGCGGGAAACCATCACCGCGCCTCCTGCGCCGGCTCCGCCGGCCGCGCGATGCAGTGCAGGTTGGCGACGTAGAACGTCGTGCCGTCGTCGTCGGCGAGTAGGTATGTGACGAACGTCCCGAACGGAAGGACCTGCCGGTGCGCGTCGGCCACGCGGTAGGTCACGCCGGCGCGCAGGCCTTGCGTCGAGAACCGGGCGACGACGCGGTCGCCGATGGCGAAGGCGCTCACTTCGCGCCCTCCATCGGCTCCGGCAGCTCCGTGGCGAGGTCCGCCGCTGCGGCGCACGCATCCTGAAGGTCGCACAGGAACCTAGTCAGTGGGCTGTAGGGGTCGTCGTCCGTCTCCGGGATGACGGTGAAGCACTCCTCGTGGAGCGCGGAGAGGGTTTCCAAGGCGGCCTTCGCGCGGGCGAGGATGTCGTTGGCGCGGGCGCGAGCGGTCACTTCTTCGTTGCTGAGCTTCGTCATGGTCGTGGTCCTTTCCGGCGCCTATCGCCGGTCCGAGAATGTTGCCGTCTAGTTGCCGCGGTGTAAAGAGCCGCGGCCGAGTTTTCATCGGCTTTTCCAGGCGGATTCTTCGCTCAATCCGCGCCCGTTCGCCGGAGGAAACGTCTATTCCGGGAGCGGGAGGGCGGCGATCCTCGCCAGCTCCTCGTCGGTCCACTCCGGCTTCGCCTCGCCCCAGTATTCGCGCGCCCACCCCTCGCCGAGCATCGTCCGGGCGGCGCTGCGGTTCACCGTGAGGCCGGCGTCGTGCTCCGTCGCGTCGAGCGCGTCGCCGAGGACGCGTCCGAACTTCTCCGGCTTCTGGTCGCTGCGAACCCACCAGTCGCCCGTCGTCGGCGCCAGGACGAACTGCCACAGCCGCGACTTCGCGCGCAGGCCGGCGGCCTTCTCGGCTGCGCGCCGGGTCTTGCTCTCCGGCGTGTTGAGGCCGGCGAGGCGCAGCTCGCACTCCAGCGTGATCCGGTGCCCGAGGTCGGCGACGACGAGCAGCGTGTCGCCGTCCTTCACGGCGATGCTGCGGGCTCGCCAGAGGAACCTCACGGGGTCCCGAGCGCCAGCGAGACGAGGCGCCAGACGATCTGCGTCCAGGCCTGCTGCGCCACCTGCTGCGCTCGCGCGCGAAGCTCGACCGATCGGTTCAGCGCCTCCGCGCGCAATGCGCTGGCGAGAACCGCGGTGTTCTCCCCTCGCGCGATCCGCATCGGCAGGAGCGCGATGTCGGCTGCCATGGCGGCGACCGCGGCCTTCGCCTCCGGCGACTCCGCGATGTCGTGCAGCGCTTCGACCGCCCGGTGGACTTCCTGACGGACGATCTCCTCGGCCTTCGTCGAGGCGCCGGTCACTGCCGGGCTCCTGCCGGCGCGATGCCGGCGGCCTGCTCCTGCGCGGCGATTCGGTCGCCCCACGCCTGAAGGCTGCGGAGCCGCGTTGCCTTCGCCGGCTCGTCGAGCGTCGGGTCCGCGTTGACGTACCGCGCGTGTTCGGGCGCGAGCCAGTCGTGCGTCGCTCGCTCGGCGGCGATCGCCGTGCGGTCGTACGGGGCGCAGGCGCTCAGCGCCATCAGGGTGACGAGGACGAGGATCGAGCTTGGTCGGCGGTTCATGGCGCCATCTTACGCAGCAGCTCCTCCTGCCGGTCAAGCCGCTGTTGCAGCAGCTCGCGCGTCTCGCGGTGCTCCGCCTCGATCCGCTGGAAGGTCTGGACCGCCTGGACCTGCGAGTCCACCGATCGCTTCAGCAGGTCGAGCGCTGTCGCGTTCTGGCCGCTGGTTTCCTTGTACTGGTCGAGCAGCCGGTTGTTCTGCGACAGCATCGCCCGCATCAGCGGGATGATGATGACGGCGAACAGCGCGCACAGGATCGCGCCGACAAGTCCGTACTGGCCGAGGTGGGAAAGGGGGTCCACGTTGTCGGTTCCGATCATGTGCGCTGCGGGTTGTGCTGGATCTCCCAGCCCATGAGGATCAGTGATTGCGTCGCGCCGGTGCCGTCGGACTTGCACTCCAGCTTCACCGTCTGCGACCCGGTCTGGTCGCTCGTGCTGTCGTTCCAGGCCATGCGGTAGGTGTTCGCGCTTCCGGCCGCGCCAGTGCCCTTTCCTACGGGGACGACGCGGCGCAGCTCGGCGGTTCCTTCCGCTAGGCTCGTCGTCTTGATGGCGAAGTCGCCTTCGATTCGGAATGGGGCGCTGTTGGCTCCAAACGTCGTCACGGCGCCGTCCGCGAACTCGACCGAAAGCGTCCCGACCGTCGCCTTCCAGGTGTAGGTCCTGTTGGCGCCGCTGTTGTTGATGATGCGCCCGAACGCGCGGATGCGAACCGTGTCGCCGGATGCGATCGTCAGCGTCTTGGAAACCAGCGTCTCGTAGGCGGTGACGTTGATCGGGATCGTCTGGATCGGTGCGTCGCACTTCTCCGGCACGACGTTGATCTCCAGTGCCGTCCTCGCTGCCGCGGCCGTCGCCGTCGCCAGCATCGTCTCGCCGAACGAGTCCACGGTGATCGTGGTGCACGTATCGACGCCGGTCCACTTCGTGACCTTGTTCGCGGCCGTTGTGTGCCCGGCGAGCGCGGTCAGCGTCGCGTCGAGGTCCTGCTTCCCTGCCAGCGCCGCGAGCGTGCCGCTGACGATTGCGGTGTCCACCGCATCGACGTAGTTCTTCGTTGCGAGGTGCGCGGCCAGCGTCGGGTCCACGCCTGCGACGGCGGCGCTGAACGCGCGGCTGCCGTTGGCTAGGACGTATTGCGTGTGCGGGTCGCCGACGGTCAGGTTGCTCAGCGCATTGTGGTCCGTGGTTCCGCCGATTCCTCCGAGGCTGTCGATTGGGAGCACGTCGGCGGCGGCGACGCGGTGGACGGCGCCGCTGCCGAGGACGATAACGATCGTGTCGCCCTCGATCCTCCGAACCGTGCCGGCGATGACGAACACATCGCCGGTGCTGATCGGGTTTCCGTCCCGATCGTTCGCCATCAGATGATCCAGGCCGCGGCGAGGAAGTTGACGATCGTCGTCGCCGTGCCGGCCTTCGTGACGACAAGCTCCAGCTCGTCCAGCTCCGTCAGGTCCTCGTTCTGGTTTGGCACCAGCGAGTACGCCGCGTGCGCCACCAGCTCGGCGCCTCCGCCGACTCCGGACAGCGCCGTGAAGGTCCCGACCGTCGTGCTGAACAGGTCCACTGCGGTTCCTGGCGCTGCGTTCGTGCGCTTCTTGAGGCCGAAGCGCCATTCGTTGCCGCTGCTGCTCGTGCTCGCCGTGTCGCCGACGACGACGATGCGGTCGAGGGTCGCGTTGCGCGGGACGATGCCCAGCTTGATCGTCGTCGTCGCTCCCAGGCTGGCGACGATCGCGCCCTGGAGGATCGTCCTCGGCGACGACGCCATCAGCGTCACGTTGACCCAGTCCGTGTTCGCCGCGTTGCGGATGCGCAGGTAGCCGGTCGTCGTGTCCGCCCAGAGCTGATACGGAACCGGGCTGCTCGGTTCCGTGGCGCCGCTGAAGCAGCTCCGCAAGCTCTCCGCGGCCTGCGACACCTTCGTCTTCAGGGCGGTCGAGAGCAGGTCGGTTCCGACCAGCGGGAGCTGCCAGTTCTGGGCCATGGCTACAGGTTCGCCGCCGTCCGCAGGTCGGTCAAGGACGGCTCGTAGTCCGTCGCGTCGCGCCGGAGCGTGACCCGGGTCTGCATCTGCCGTGCGACGCGCCAGCGGTCCGTGTGCAGCTCCCAGTCGCCCCACGCGCCTCCGACGTGCCACCGCGACTCGACGAGGATCTGCGTGTTGCTGCCGGGCTCGCCGTTCTCGCCGTTCACGCGCACGTTGCCGGGCGTGTCGTCGATCGTCCAGTCCGCGTCGTCGATGGTCAGGTCCCAATCGGCCGCCGGGAAGGCCGGGCTCGCCGGCCGGCCGTGCACCGTGCGCCAGCGCGCCTCGCCGCTTTCGACCGTCGCTTCGCCCAGGTCGTCGATCGTCTCCTGCGAGACCTCCTCCTGGTCGGTGACCACCTGCCAGTAGGCCTCGGCCTCGTAGCCGATGTCGATCGCCGTCGCCGTGTAGGTGCCCGCGAGCGTGCCCGCGGTGAGGCTGATCTTGCCGCCGGCGAAGGCGGTCCCACTGTGCGTGCCGCCCGGCGTGCCGGCGAAGTCGTCCAGGGCGACGACCTGCGCCGTCCCGAGCGGCCTCCACTCCGGCATCTCGACCGTCACCGGCTGCCCGAACATGCCGTTCGGCGCCCTGGCCGCGAGCATCAGCGTGCCGCCGAGCGGCGCCCCTTCCAGGCGGAACGTCGGCGCGGCCGTGTCGAACAGCGGAACGCCGCTCGTCCAGCACGTGCCGATGCGGGCCTCGTAGCCGTCCACGTCGGGCGCCGCGAGCCGGTCCCACTTCAGGACCACAGCGTCGCCCACGTCGGTCGCCGTCAGGCTGCTGATCGGCGGCGGCTGCCACGGGCCGAACTCCTCGGCCGTGAACTCCAACTGCGCGCCGGACTCCGGCGTCTGCCAGCCGCCTTCCGCCAGCTCCATCGTCACGGCGACGACGTAGCTCGTGCCGGCGCTCGCGCCCTCCCACATGAACGTGCTGCCGGCCGTCTCGCCCAGCAGCTCCCACGTGCCGCGGTCGCTCGCCTGCGCGTAGACGCGCGTGCTCGCCTGCTCGCGGTGCGGCGGCTTGGCCCAGGTGATCGCCGTCACGCCGCTGCGCACGCGCGTCGCGCGCAGGCCTTCGATCTCCGTGAGCGGGTTCTGCTCCGGCTGGCGAAGCAGGTTCTCCGGCGTCGCGGTTGGGTCACTGTTGGCGTACTGCGTCGGCGTCAGCTCGTCGTAGATCTCCGGCACCCACTGGAGAGCTCGCACCTCGCGCTTCATGTCCTCCTGAAGCGAGATGGCAATCACCTCGTAGTCCTGCGTGAGCTTGTCCGCGAGGCCGACGACGCACGGGCTGCCGGCCTTCACCGTCACCGCGGCGCCGCTCAGGACCAGCTTGCCGACTCCGCCGGCGTAGTTCGTGCCGGTCACTGTGCGGGTGATTGGCGCTCCGTCCTCGCCGCGCAGGACTACCTGCGTCGCGCCGGCCGGGTTGTGATCGACGAACACTTCCGTCGCGGCCGTCGCGTCCTCGACGACGCACATGCTCATCGGAACGTCGGTCGAGAACGGGCGCATCGTCTCGTGCTCGACGCTGATGAGGTCGCCCACCGTCGCGGCGAGCGCCCACGGTCCGGTGCGGAACGTGATCTCGCGGCGGATCAGCCGGGTCACGCGGTGCGCGTAGACGCCTTCGCGCCATAGCTGCGGCCGGCGCGTCACGCCGAACGCCTGGATCGTCTGCGGCCTCCAGTAGTCCGGGTTCAGGCTGGCCGGGTCGTCGAGCGCGGCCTCCTCGTCGCGCACGCGGCACATCGCGTGCGCGTAGGCCTGCTCTTCGTCGAGGAACTGGTAGTCGTTGACCGTGAAGCGCGAGGCCTTCGGAAGCCAAGTCACCTGGAACTGCTCGACGTTGCCGCTCGTGAAGAGCTGCGTCACCGTCTTGGCCGGGACGCTGACGCCGGCGTCGCCGTGCGCGTCGCGGTAGTGGTAGACGACGCTGATCTTGCCGTCGATCTCCACCGGCGCGGCGCGGCCGCACGCGCAGATGAGGATGATCCACTCCTGCGCCGGCCGGATGACGTCGCCGACGAAGTCGCAGGTGAACGCGGGCGTGCCCCACGGCTCGCTCGGGCTCGGGTCGCTGTCGCAGAACGCGGCCCACCGCCTGAACGCGGGGAGGTCGATGTCGTCCTCCGTCAGATACTTGCCGAGGCCCCACGGCGCGAGAAGCAGGTCGAGCAGGATCCACGCCGGGTTGCGCCCGGGCGCGTGCGTCATGAAGTTGAAGGGCGCCGCGGGAACGTCCCAGCACCGATCCGACCAGCCGTCCGTCTCGTCCCAAACGCGGACCTTGATGCCGTCGATGCGGATCTGGACGTTGGGGATCGAGCCGCTGAACCGGCTGCCGGCGCTCAGCTCCAGGCCAAGCAGCGCGACGCGCGGGTATGCCAGCGTGTGGTCCGTGTTGAAGAACACGTTGCGCCAGAGCATCGAACTGCTCGTGTCCGTTCCGCCGGCTGCCGAGTTGCGCTGGAGTCGCACTTCGATCGGTCCGCTCACCGGCTGGCCGCCCGGCTGCACGAGGTCGCCGCCGAACGTGTCGAGGATCTGGCCGAGGCTGTTCGCGGTGATGCTGCGCGGCTGGAGTCGCGCTCCGTTGCCCTGCGGCCGGAAGAACGTGCGCCACGCGGTCGTGCCGGCCGGGCGCCACGCGACTTCCACCTGGACCGTGTACGGGAGCGTGTTGCCCTGCGCGTCCGTGGCGTAGAGGCCGCCCGGGAAGGCGACGACGAAGCCGACCGTCGTCATGCGCTCGGTCCCGAAGTAGCTGTAGGTTGCCGTGTCGCCGGCGCCGGTCAGTTGCTCGTTGGGGCTGAACGTCTTGCTGCTGCCGCGGAAGGTCGTGCCCGGCAGCGGGTCCTGGTCGAGCGTGCCCGGTCGAATCCACGCGCGGGCGCCCGGCTCCTGATTGAGCCGCAACTCCGTGGTCACCGTGGTAACCGTCGCCTGCCCGATCGAGGCTGCGTTGAGGTTGCGGATGACGTTGCCGGCCGCGCCCAGCGTCGTGCTGCCGGTGATGACCACCGTGTCGATGTCCGTGCGCTGCGCGTTGTTGAACGTGAGGACCTGAACCGTGCCGAGCAGCGTCGTGATCGTCGAGTCGTAGACGTGCAGGGTGTCGCCTTCGCCGGCCGGCTGCGGGCCGCTCCAGAGGCCGAGGCGGAACCGGCGCACGCTGATGCCCGTGTCGGTGTTGTCCAGCAGGTTGTTGTCGATGCGGATCTCGCTCGGCAGCGTGGTTCCCGTCTCGCCCAGGTTGTCCAGCTCGTCGGCCTCCGTGTCGCCGATCGCTGCGATCGGTCCCTCGCTCAGCGCCAGCACGATGCGCAGCTTGTCCGCCGGCGCTGCGCTCGCCGTCGTGCTGAACAGGTCGGTGAAGATGACCTGCCCGCCAACGCCATGCCGGCCGTAGACGAAGGGCACGGGGAAGCCCTGCCCGTAGTTCGTGGTGATGCCGTCCCAGGCGTAGGTCGCGCTGCTCTGGTCGCCTCGCTCCGCTGGCAATCCGGGCGCCTTCGGCCGCGGGATCAGCAGCGACATCACGTAGTTGACGGCGAAGGCGACCGTCGCCGCGATGATCGCCTGCACGATGAGGACGCCGATCTCGATGCCGCTGCTCGTGATCGGGACCAGGAGCAGTTGCGACTCGTCCGGCAGCTCCGCGTCCAGCTCCTCGTCGCCGAGGATGCGTCCGTTGACCACCGCCTCGATCGGCACCGACTTCGGAAGCAGCGCCTGGAACTGAAGGGCGATGCTGCGCGGCGTCGTCCCTGCGCTCCAAGGCAGGTCGAACAGCTCGCGTCCGTCAGTGCCGAGGATGCCCTTGCGAATGAAGACTCGGATCATGGTGCCAGTGCTCGTCGGGTCGTCGGGTCCACAGGTCGATGCGCCTGCCGTATGGGCTGCCGATCTTGGCGTCGGCCGACCACACGTGCCCGAACGCCACGATAGCGACCCATGGGTGCGCCGGCGCCGGCGGGTAGAACAGCAGCAGGTCGCCGTGCCGCAACGCTGCGCCCGGCTCCGCTCGCACGCGGCACTTCGGCAGTGCGCTGCTCGCGTCGATCTTGCCCGCGAGCCAGTCCTCGTGGATCTGCTTCCACGGGTCGCCGACGCACGCGTGAATGCGGGCTCCGATCTCCGCGCACGTGCCGAGGCAGTCGAGCGCGACGCCGGGCCTCCGGCCGCCGAGGCGGTATCGGCTCGACAGGATGTCGGGCCACATCAGCGGGTCCTCGGGATGCCGGGGAATCCGCCGTACCGTCGCGGGTGCAGCACCGGAAGGCCGCGGTTCAAGTGATCTGCTCCTCGCGCCTCGCAGGCCTCGATCGTGCCCGGGCAGGTTCGGAAGGCGGCGACGTCGTTGATGATGTAGCCGCACTCCTCGCCTCCGAACTGCCACCGGCAGTTGCCGCTGACGAACGGGTCCGCCGGGATGCCTCGCTCGTAGTGGTTCGGCCGCTCAAGTCGGAAGCTGACCGCGTCTCCGTCCGCGTAGGCGCCGCCGACCGTGAATCGGAACCGGCGGTACTCGTGCGCCGGGTAGGCGATCGAGAGCCCTGCTGCGGGCACGAGGTAGAGGTAGCAGTAGTTGCCTTCCAGTCCCTCGCCGTCGTGGAGGAAGCGCATCAGCGTGCGCGTGCTGTTGTCGATCGACAGCTCCGTCTGCGGAAGGTCGCCTTCGGTGTTCTCCTCGATGCCGGTGAACGAGAAGTTGATCGGGCTCCAGGTCCACGTCGTCGGGCTGCTCAGCGGCCACGCGATCTCCTCAGGTCCGCTCGTCGCTCGCAGCACAACGGACGGGACGGTGATGCCGCCGCTGTCGTAGGCGCGCGCGAGCTGCAACTCGACGAGCTTCAGGATCGGCTGCTGCCCGTGCGGCTTCTCGATCTCGTCGGTGAACGAAGACGGCAGGATGATCGGCATGTGGTTAGGGTCCGGTCCAGATCAGCTCGACGACCGTAAGCGAAACCGCGTAGACCTGCCCGCTGATCTGCATCGCGGTCGCGTCGTCGATCACCTTGCACACGATCGGCGTGCTCTCGCGCGGCGGGGTCCAAGCGAACGTCTCGTTGCTGGTCAGGAAGTCGATGAGCGTCGTCGTGTCCGCCTCGTCGAGCGCCGACCACGACAGCGTGAACCGGCGCCGCGGAACGAGGAACACGGGCCAGCTCCGCTTGTAGCCGGTGCTGCCTTCGATGCGCTCGATGCGCGGCTCCTCCCAATCCTCCGCCACGTCGCCGTCCGGCTGGATCGGCAGGTCCGGCTGCGACGCCGCGGCCTCGCGCCCCACCGTGATCTCGACCGGGTTGCCGGGCGTGTTGGGCATCTTCGGGTCGCCGTCCGGGTCGCGGATCATGCCGAACTGGACGATGTAGAAGTCCGTCACAGACAGGCTGAGCGGCGGCGCGTTGAGGCCGCCGGTGAACCGGGCTCGGTACTGCACGTCGGGGAGGCTGGCCGCGAACCCTCGCTTGCTGAACGCCATGCACTGGCAGCCTTCTGCGAGGGCTGCACGGGCGATGCAGTGCGTGATCGAGATGCGGAGCGGACGCCGGTTCGTGTAGATCTCCGCCTCGTAGTCCTGCCGCCCTGTCGTCGGGATGAGGCCGCTGGAGAGGACCACCGGGCTGCGGATCGCGCCGGTCGCCGGCCTCTCCAGTGGGACGTAGGCCGCGCCTTCCGCCGGCGTCGCCGAGTAGCGGTTGCCGGTTGCGCTGGCGACCGACGTCTCCGCGCGCGTGAGCACGTCGGGCAGGTTGTCCAGCTTGACGCCGAAGTAGGTGTAGCGGTGGATCTTGGTCGCCGCGGTGCCGCCGAGCGTGTGCCGCTCCTGCGCGCGGAAGCCGGGCAGGAACGTGCCGCTCGGTTGGTCGCCGAACCACCAGCCGAACTGCGCCAGCCGCGGCGCGGCGCTCGCTCCCAGCGAAACGATCTGGCTGTCGCCGTGCGACTGCGCCCACCGCCCCTGCCGCGCGAGCATCGTGTTCCACCCGGTCAGCGTGCCGTCCGTCGTGTAGCCGAACTGGAAGATCGGCGCCTGGAGCTGCCCCAGCGTGCCGTTGGGCGGCGAGTAATCGACCCCGTGGAAGTGAAGCCACTTCTCGCCGGCGAGGCCGGGCGAGTTGAGGTTGGCGTAGGCGAGCTGCGCCGTCGTCGTCAGCGCGAGCGGCGTCGTCGGGACGTAGTGCTCAACGAGCGCGTCGGCCGCGGGGATTCGCCCCGTGTCGAACCAGAGCCAGCTCAGGTCGCCCACGTCGAACGAGTAGCTGTAGGTCAGCGGGTCGCCGTTCGTGTAGATGCGAGCCCACAGGCACCACTGCGAGCCGGCGCTCGGGTTGAACGTCGCGCCGAAGTAGGGGTCCGAGACGGCCGGCGCCGAGAACTGCACGACGTTGAACCCGAACGGGATGCCCTCCAGAACGCCGCTCTGCGTGCGCAGTGGCAGGTTGACGCAATGGATCGGGGACCTGCCGCCCGTGTCGAACCCGAGGCAGAGCTGAAGAACTCCGCGCACGGGTCCCTGCGTCTGCACGAGGCGCTGGATGTTGTGGATCTTGCCGTGGACGAAGAGCGCGAACCGGCTGCTGCCGCTCGGCAGCTCCTCCGCCGGCAGGATGGCGACGATCTGCCACCCGTCTCCGCCGCTCGGTCCGGCCGCGATGCCGGTGCCGGTGACGGTGATGTTGCCGCCCTGCTCGACGAGGCCCCCGTACGTGGTCTTGACCATCAGCCGGCCGCCTTGCTCACTGCCTGCCGGACCTTGGTCTTCACTCCGAGGTCGTTGGTCCAGATCGAGCGGAGCGTGCTTCGCTGCTCCAGCAATGCGCGGTGCACGTCGCGGCTGTCCATCGCCTTGATGTTGATGATCGTCGTGCCTCCGCCTCCGCCTCCGTTGCCGGTGAACGACACGGGGATGCGCTGCCCGTCCGGCAGCGGCACGAACGCCTCCGCGCCGGCCTCGCCGAACAGCGCCATGGTCGGCCTGCGCGCGATGCCTCCTCGCGCGAACGCGCGCGGGCTGGCCGTTCCGGCGACGCCTCCCGGCATCACGCCTCCGTTGGCGAGGCCGGGCACGAACGAGCTGATCGCCTGCATGACGACCAGCTTGGCGATGATCTTGGCGATGTCGCCGAGCACGCCGATGGCGAAGTCCCTGAAGGCGTCCTTCGCCGACTTCGCTCCGGTCACGATGTCGGCCACCGCGTCGGTCAGCCCGTTGAGCCCGTTGTCGAGAAGCATCGCGCCGGCCTCCATGCCGGCCTGCGTGAAGTCCGTCCAGGCCTTGAGGGTCGAGTTGATGCCGCGCCGGAAGCCTCCGAAGAAGTCGTCGGTGCGCGTCGCGTCGAACGTCGCTTGCAGCTCGGTCTGCACGGCGGTCAGTCCTTGCGCGAACTCGTTGGCGCTGATCGTCCCTTCGTCGAACATCTCCTGGAGGTCCGCCCGCTTCGCCTCCGCGTTGAGTCGCGCGACGAGGCGAACGTCTCCGGTGATCGCCGCGAACCGCTCGCGCTGCGCCGTGATCTCCTTCTGCGTCGGTCCGCCGATCTCCGGCGCCGCGGCCGCAGCGATCGGCTCCACGTCCTCGCCGTCGCCGAGCCTCGCCCTGCCGGCCGTGCTGCGGAACACCGTGCGCAGCTGCGTCGCGGCCTTCTGCGCGTAGTCGCGCAGGCCGTCCATGCTCGGCAGTCCCAGGGCCGGCACGCCGGCGTCCGTGTTGGCGGCCTGCGTCGCAGCCGGTCCCGATGCGGCGTCGGCGCGGATCGCGTCGGCCGCGGCGCGCAGTTGCTGCTGGATCTGGTCGCGCACGCCGCGCAGGCGGGTGCTCGCTTCCAGTCCTTGCAGCTCCGCCTCCAGGCTCGTGACGTAGGCCTCGGCGATCCTGGCCTGCTCCTGTAGCGCCTTCAGTTGCTGCTTCTGATTGGCGCCGAGGTTGCGCGCCATCTGCGACGCGAGGTCGGCCTGCTGCCCGCGCGCCGCGTCGATCAGTCGCGTGATGCGTTCGACCTCCTTCGTGTCGAGGAGCGCTCCGCTGATGCCCGGGATCTCCTCGATCACGTCGATCAGCCCGATGAAGGCGTCGATGGCGATGCCGATCGCCGCGACCACGCCGGTTGCGATCGCCTCCGCGAATCGACCGATCGCCTCCTTGTTGTCCCCGATCAGCTTGGCGACCCGCTCCAGGGCGGCCGTCGCTTCCGGGCCGAAGGAGTTGATCAGCTCGCGCCCCACGGCCGTGACGGCGATGCCCACCTTGTCGAAGGCGTCGCCGAGCTTGTCCGACAGTGCGGCCGTCTCGCTGGTGATCGTCGCCTGAACGTCCCGAACGTCCTTGACGGCTTGCTGGAACTCGCCCAGTCCGTTGCCGAGGACGGGAAGCAGGTCGAGGAACTGCTTCTTCATCAGCGCGGACAGTGCTGCTGCCCGCTCCTGCGCGGTCCCGAACTGCTCCAGTCCGGCCGCGATCTTTTCGAACAGCTCGCTCGGCCCCAGGTTCCGCAGGTCCTCCAGGCTGACGCCCACGCGCGCGAACGCCTCGGCGAACTTGTCGTTGCCGCGCAGCGCCTCCGTCTGCGCCTTGACCAGTGCGCGCACCGCGGCGTCGAAGTCCTTGATGCCGCCGAGCCGGAACGCGGCGTCCAGCTCGGAAAGGTTCTCGACCGTGTCGCCGGTGGAGATCGCCAGCTTGTTCAGCGCGTCGGCTTGGTCCGCCGTGTTGCGCACGAACTGGACGACCTGCTGCACCGTGAGCGCGGCGCCCAGCGCTCCGATCGCGCCCTTGAGGCTGAATACCTCGGCGCCGACCTTCTTCAAGCTGCCGATCGCGGTCAGGCCGAACCGGCGGATGCCTTCCTGAACGACGGTGAGCGGCTTGGTCAGCGCGTTGCGCAGCGCCAGCTCGATCCACAGGGTCCGCTTGCTCGGAGTCGCCATGCGCGAATCCTAGCTGCGGCCGGCCTTCCTTGCCGCCTGCTCCCGTGCCACTTCGCGCCAGTGCGTCAGCTCGCGCTGCACGATCGGGAAGCCGGCCGTGAACGTCGCGGCCTGCTCAACCCATCCGCCCTCGTCGGGGAGGATGCCCGACTCCAGCAGCGCGACCTGCTGCACGAAGGCGATGTGCTCCCTGGTCACGAGCGCGTTCGGGCACCGGAACACCGGCATCCGGTTCGTGCCGTCGCACCGCGGGCACTCCTCGTCCTTGCCGTTGCACTCCGGGCACGGGGTTAGCTCGGCCTGCGGTTCTGTCGTCGGCTCGTCGCATCCCCACGCGCGGCGCAGCTCCGGGTCGCTGCACTGCGCGCAGTTGCTTTGCCAGCCGGGGCCGCCGGGCGCGCAGGCCACCGCGGCGGCCAGCATCAGTTTCCCGCGTCGTCCACCGTGACGGTGCTCGCCCGCAGGATGGCGCCGGCAAGCTCGTACGCGTCCTCGACCGTCAGCCAGTTGAGGGTCGTGTCCGTCGCCGGGTTCTGGATCTCGATGCCGCTCGCGTGCGTAAGCTTGCGCGACTCGCGCGTGAACGGGATCGGCTGCCCTTGCTCGTCGTTGAAGCCGGTCCAGCCGGTGAGGCCGAGCTTGAGGAGCAGCCAGACCAGCTCGCCGGTGAGATTGCCGGCCGTCGCCAGCATCCCCTGCACGCGCACGTGCGTGTGCGTCTTCATCGTGGCGAGGTGGAACTTCGTCTGCTGCTCCACCGGGAGCTTGCGGTCCGCCTGGAGAACGTAGTCCTGGGATTCCTTCGTCGAGCGAGCAACTGCCATGGTCCGTCCGTCGTGGGTCAGAGTTGGAAGAAGAACAGCTCGTCGTCGCCGCTTTCGTTGATGCGGCGCGGCTTGAGCGTGATGTCCATCGTGGCGTAGCCGTCCGCGTCGGACAAGGTGACTTCGGTGATCTGGCACTGCGAGGCCGCGAAGCCGACCATGTTGGTCAGCGTGTCGCCGATCACTGCCGAGATGCGGACGAAGGTCTGGTCGTCGCGCAGGTCCTCCCAATCGAAGGCGCCGTTCACCGCGTCCACCTGGATGCTGATTGTCGGGTCGCGGTCGGTGATGTTGCTGCCAGTGCTGCCGCCGGCGCGGTTCGCGTCCAGGTTGGGAACGACGTTGCCGTTGTTCGCCACCGTGATGCGCTTCACCGGGAGCCGCGCCTGGAGGCTGCCGAAGCCGACGCTGATCTGCGCGCCGAGCAGGCGCGGCGGACGGACCGTGCTCAGTCCCGTCGTCGCCACCGCCGGCGTGTCCACCGAAGGGCCGATGTCGCCGCTGAAGGTCCAGCTCCACTGCATCGGTGCGCCGACCTCGCCTTCCAGGCTGAAGTCGCCGCGGCTGCCGAGCAGGCTGCGCCGGCGGCCGTCGAGGTTGTGCCGGAAGCTGATGCTCGGCGTCTCGTCCTGCACCACCGTCGTCGCCGTGGTCGTGGCGCCTCCGGCCGTGCGCAGCGTGTAGGTCGCCAGCAGCGTGCCCCACAGCAGGGTGATGTCGAAGTCCACCATGCCGCCGTTGTCCGCGAGGATCTGCACGTGCCCGACCGTGATGCCGGCCGGCTGCTGCACTTCGACCGTGTCGCCCACCGCCGGAGCGGTGCCGGTCCACGCGGCCGTCGTGACGTTGACCGTCTTGTCGCTCGTCGGGCCGTAGGCGAAGCCGGGGTAGGCGATCGCGGCCGACAGCGTCGTGCTGCTGCCCGAGCTCGCGCCGACCGTCGCCGCGGCGGTGATCGTGCCGGTCAGCTCGACTAGGACGAGGATGTCGCTCGTGCTCGTCGTGCGGTGGAGCGGCGCGTTCGTCGTGTTCTGGAGGATGGCGACGCACATCGCCTTGATCGTGCCGCTCGACTGCGTGACCAGCTCGCCGACCATGAAGCCGATGCCGGTGATGGTGCCGGCGACGCAGGCCTTGGCGCTCGCCAGCGAGTAGCCGGCCGCGCGCAGCGTCTTGCTCCAGTCCGGCGCCGTGCCGGTGTCGCCGCTGCCGCGGAAGTCCGACTTGAAGGTCAGCGTGCGCGTCTTGCGTCCGACCGGCGTCAGGTCGCGGCTCAGGGTCGGGCCGGCCGGCACTCGCTCCTGGATGTCCACGCTGTCGCTCAGTGCGGGCTCGTAGATCTGGATCGCGTCGCTCGCGCCCGGCGCCGCGTCGGTTCCCTCGGACGTCTCGATCTTTGCCAGGACTTGCTGCTTGCGGTTGACGGGCATGTTCGCTCCTCAGTGCGCCAGAGGGTCTTCGATCTCCACGGCGACGCTGGCGACGGCGCCCGTGGACCACCGGATCTGCGGCGGCGAAGCATACACAACGGTGAACTCCTCGCCGGTGCGCGGTTCCCGGAACGTCCAGGTCGTCGCGCAGTAGGTGCGGTAGTGCGCGCGGATCGCGTCCGCGGTCGCGCCTGGGACCTGCGTCCAGGTCAGTTGCCAGCGCCGCGGCACGAGGTCCGGGTCCGGCGCTTCGCCGAACACGAGCGAGCCTGCCTGCGAGCGCCTGCGGACCGGCGCGGGCCGGCGCTGGAATGTGCTCGGGTTGGGCAGTGCGTTCGCGGCGATCGCCATCGTCACTCCTGCGGCGTCTGGATGGTGTGCCGGTAGGTGAACTGGAGGCGGACCAGGGCGCCCATCACCTGCTCGTCGTTCGGCGGCCGAACGTCGTGGCCGAGGATCTGGACGTCGGTGAAGTCCGGGTCCACTCCCCACTGGTCGGGCGCGTGGATCGTCTGCTCGATCTGGCTGACGAGGCGGTCCAGGTAGCGGAACGGGTTGCCGTCGTCCAGCTCCTCGTCCGCGTCGCCGGCGCTCGCCAGGATCTCGATGCCGACGAGCAACGTGCAGTTGTAGGAGTCGATGTTCGCCGGCCGCTTGTCCTCGCTGGTGTAGAACACCGTCGCGGTGACTCCGTCGCCGGCCTCGTTGGTCAGGCCGCGGAGCTGCGCGTCGAAGCCGGTGAGGGTGGCGATGCGCGTGACGAGGGCGCGCATGATCTGGTCGCGGATGCTCGGTGCTGTCGTGTTCACGAGAGGTAGTCCCGGTAGTCGGCCTTGCGGAAGTCGGCGTCGATCTTGCCCATCATCGCCTGCCACTGCTGCTGCCGGTAGTTCTCCAGGCTGTCCCACGACTCGTAGAACCGCAGCGTCGGGTCCATCTCCACCTTGCGCGTGAGCACGAAGCGCATCCGAAGCCGGTCCTGGATGTGCTGCTTCTCGATGCCCTTGCGCTTGTTGGCGCGGCTGAACACGGGGACGACTTCGTAGAGGAACATCATCCCTCGCTTGCCCTTGCGCAGCGTGAGGACCTTGCCCGGGTTCGCCTTGCGCCAGTTGTCCGGCGTCACCTTCTGGCCGCGGCCGGCCTTGCCCAATCCGGTCCGGACCGGGATCGCCATCAGGTTGGGCGTCTTGATGTCCTTGCCCTCCTCGTGCACCTCCAGCACGAGGTTGCCGGTGTTGATCGTCGCGGCCATGCGGTTGAGCAGGATCTCCGCCTCGCGCGGGCTGCTCGCTCGCTTCGCCTCCGGCTTGATGACGTAGATCACTTCGTTCGGCTTGCTCACCTCGCGCTCGCTCTGCACGCGCGAGACGCCGATCGGCTCGCCTGCGTCTCCTCCTCCGCGGCCGAAGCCTCCGGACTTCGTGCTGAGCCAGTACGCGCGGTGCCGAATCAGCATGAACTTGAAGTAGTCCCGCATCCGGAAGTAGCAGATCATCGGCGCGGCGAGGATCGACAGCTCCGCGGCCGTCGTGTCGATCGTGACCCGGAATGCGCCGTCACCGCCCGTGACGGTGAACTGGCTCACTCCTCGACCTCGACGACGATCATCCCCTCGTCCTTGCTGATCGTGCGCTTCAGCCGGCAGGCCTTCGCCGTGCCGCCGATGCGCATCGCCAGCACGAAACGGTCGCCGGCGCTGACGCTGGTCAGCCCGATCGTCGCGTCGTTCGGGATGTCGAGGATGGCGCGCAGGCGCCCGATCTCGCGCACGCCGGGGCCGCTCGGTTCGACCTCCAGGCGGTTCACGCCGCAGCGGATCTCGCGCTCGACGTTGGTCCCTGCCGCGATGTGCGTGACCAGCTCGCCCATGTGGGCGAGGCTGGTCAGCGGGCCGCGGGCGTGCCGGGCCATCATGTCGCGCAGGGTCACTGCGCGGCGCCTCCGCGGCGGCGGTTGCCTTCCTGCTCCGCCGGCTTGCCGGAGGCGCCCTGCTCGCCCTTCTCCGCCGGCTCGTCCGGCTCCAACAGGAAGTTGAGGCGCCCGCGGTGCGAGGTCCGCATCAGGTCCATGACCTCGATGCCGGGCTCCGTCTCACCGCGCAGCAGCGTGCGCCCGTTCTCGTCCGTCAGTCGGAGCTTCATGGGTCAGATGCTCCTCATCGCGGAGCCTTCGAACGCCACGAGGACTTCGCCGCTGGCCGCGCCGATCACCGACTCCGGCACGAGGTGCACCTTGCCGATGACGATGTTGTTCGTGCCGGTCGCCGTGGTGAACGTGTCGCTGTCGCTGGCGTAGACGGTGACGCCGTGGTCGCCGCGCGCCCAGTTGCTGCCGTTGGCGACGGTCAGCCAGACGAGGCCTCGCGTGCTGATGAGCACCGTCGTGCTGGCCGCGGTGCCTCCGAAGGCGCTGCCGGTGCGGTTGTCCTTCTCCTCCACGGCGAAGCCGAGGAACTCGCCGCTCGCGGTCGGCGTCGCCAGGATCGCCGTGCCGTTGCTCGTGCTCTGGATCAGGGCGGCGCCGGCGAAGACGCGCAGGTTGGCGTCCACGGGGTAGGCCACGACCGCGTCCTGCGGTCCCTGGAACCGGCGCGGGCTGTTGTAGGTCAAGTCGGTCATCTGAGTCGTCTCCGAAAGGGTTGGTAGTTCGTGTCCGTGGTCCGCCGCGGCGTCGGCCGCGGCGGGTCCTGGGAGCGGCGTCGGCCGCTCCGGCTCAGGCCGCGATGTTGACGCGGCAGGCGAGCTGCGGGATGCCGGGCGCGCACTGGCTCATGCGCTTCGCGCCGAACGCGACCATGTCGCGCCAGAACGCCTGCTCGGAGTCCATCCCCAGCGTCTTGAAGGACTCGCTGCCGATGTCCTCGTCCTGCCAGATCAGCGCCTTCACCGCCGCGTCCTCGCGGAAGATGACGATGCGGCGGCCGGCCGCGGCGGCCGTCCCGGTCATGCGCGGGTTGGTCACCACGCTGAGCTGGATGTCGGCGCTCGGGATCAGGTTGCTGACGCCGGCGCTGGTGTAGGGCAGGAGGATCGCGCTCTGCGCGACCTGCCAGTACTTCGTCGGCACCATGACGACGAACTTGCGGGCCTCCTCGTTGATCGGGTCGCCCGCGTCGTCGTTGAAGCCATACATCGCCTGGATGCCCTGGAGGATCGCGGACGAGAAGAACGCCGACGTCGGCGTGTCCGGCGTCGAGGCGCCGCTCACGGTGATGTCGTTGTTGATCGTGCCGCTGCTGCGGATCGTGCGGCTCGTGCTGAAGAAGCTGACGCCGTCGTGCGCGGTGACGCTGCCACCGTTGTTGATCATCGTGCTGAGGAGGCGCTGCGGGAGCGTCGCCATCTTCCGCGCGAGGTCCTGCACCTTCGGCATGATCTTGCCGATCTTGTCGCGGCGCAGGTCGTCCACGCTGACCTCCAGCGTGTTCTCGTACTTGTCGTTGACGATGGTCAACCCGAAGTCCGAGAGCTGTTGCCGGGTGCGTTCGCCCGTCCACTTGCGCGGCGCGGCGACGCTGGACAGCCACTTGTAGATCTCGACCTCCTGGTCGGACGTGTACATGCTCGCCACGCGCTGCGCCCAGGAAGCCGCGGCGGCCTCCTCCAGCGCGAGGAAGTAGTTCCCCTTCACGTTGCGGTAGCCGATCGATTGCAGTGAACCCATTGTCTATCTCCTTGTGCGGTTGAAGTCGGTTGCGTCGGTCGCTGCGAGCGGGTCCGTCCGGCCTCCGTGGTCAGCGCGCGGTGCCGTAGTCGCGGGTCCGGCCTTCGTTGCGCTTGTAGGCGAGCCACGCCTTCTCGTTGCCCATGAACTCGTCGCGCAGCTTGGCGTCGGCCTTCCACTGCGCGGACCACTTCTCCTCGCCTTCCGGCAGGGCCGCGAGCTTCTGCTCGTCGGTCGGAGCCGGCGCGGCGTCCTCGCGGTTGCCGGCGGCCAGCGAGGCCGTGTTGTCACCGCGCTGCGGCGCCGTGCCGGCGACGCGGAGGCGGAGATCCTTGTTGATGGCGAGGAGCGCTTCCGTCAGCGGCGTGCCGTCCTCGACCAGCTTGCGGCCGAGCTCCACCTGCTCGCTCGCGCACGAGCTGAGGATGGCGCTCGCGCGTTCGCGCTCGGCCTTGGCCGCGGCGGCGACGGCGTCCTTCAGGGCGGCATCGTTCTTCGCGGGATCTTGGGCGACCGGAGCGGCCGTGCCGCCGGTGTTCTTGGCCTGCTCGGCCTCGGTCTGCTTCGTCATGTTCAGCCTCTCGATGAGGGTTGCGGTGATGTGCTGTCCGGCGTCTGCCGACAGCGGGGTTGCGCTCGTGTCGTCGTCTGCGCCCAGCGCCGTGAAGGTGACCTCCCGGAGCACGGACGCGCGGAAGATAACAGCCGGGCCAGTGATCTGCCCACCATTCAGCTCGGCCGTCTCGCCCGGAGCGACGCGTTCGACGCGCGTCGCCTGGAGGTAGGTGCTCGCCTGCCAGGGGAATCCCTCGGCATGGTCTTTCAGCACCGCGCGGGCGTGATCGTTGTCCAGGAACCGGCCTTCGGCGACGAGGCCGCGGCCGGCGTCCAGCTTGATGGTCGTCGTGTATCCGAGCCGCTGTTCCGTGTCGTGGTCCTTGAGGACCGCCAGCTTGGTCTTGTACTGGATGCCGCCCAGGTCGATGCCGAGCGTCCCGTACCACCAGTGCGCGAGCGGCTTGCCGGTCAGCGCCACCATGCTGAACTCGCGTGCGTTCTCCGGGTTGAACTTCACCTCGCCCGTGTCGGCGAGGAAGCACGTGTTCCGGGGGATCTTGATCTCGCCCGGCGCGGCGTCGCGCAGGGCTGCGTTCATCTCGGCGGTCGTCATTCGGGTTGCTCCTCGTCGTCGGGTTCGTCGGGCTCCTCGCCGTCGTGCTCCGCGGACTCCTCGTCCTCGGACTCCTCGGCCTCCTCGGCCTCCTCGCCGTCCTCCGGCTCCTCGGCGGCGCCGGGCGGGTCGGCCGTCTTGCCGTCGCTGGCGATCTGCCGGCTGCTCGACTCGACGCGCTCCGGCGATTCCTTGGTGAGCGTGCCCGGGTCGAGGCCGTGTTCCTTCTCCAGCCTCGCGGCCTCCGCGTAGAACTCCGCCCGCTCGCGCAGGACGACGAATGCGTCCTTGCCGTAGCGCGCGGCCTCCGCCTGCGGCGTGCTCATGTTGGCGTCCACCGCGGCGCGGCTGCCCTGCACGTCGGTCACCGGGTCCACGAACCCGTAGGCCGGCGCCACCCAATCGACGGCGAGGAACGCCTCCGGCTCGTCGAGGAACTTCGCCGGCGGGGTGAGTCGTCCCGCGGCGATGGCGAGGCGGATCACCGCGTCGTAGGCCGGCTTGTTGAGACAGCGGTTCAGGACTGCACGACCGCGGTCGTAGTTGCGGTGGCACTCGCGCAGCATCGCGCGGGCGCTGCTCAGGTTCATGCGCCCGAAGTCCCGCGTCATCACCTCGTAGCTCAGGCCGAGGCACGTGCTGATGGCGCGGAGCATCCGCTCGACGAACGGGGCGAAGGCGCTGCCGGGCCGGTTCGGGTTGAAGGCGAACGGCTCCTCGCCTTCGTTCAGATACTCGATCGTGCCGGGCTCCAAGACCTCGTGGAAGTCCGCGGTCGATGCGACGTCGGCCGTCCCCTGCACCGGGATCAGCTCGCGGTCCATCGGCGTGATCGTGCGCTTGATGAACAGCGCGTAGTTGCTCGCGGCGCGGGCCGCGATCAGCTCGCTGCCCAGGTAGTGGTGCAGGTTGCGCAGATACTCCATGCCCGGCGCCAGCCACGGGATGCCGCGGCGCTGCGCCGGCCGCCTGCGCTTGTAGCCGTGCATCATCGTGACGCTCTGGCCGGTCTTGCGCGCGATGCGGTCGGGCAGGTTCTGGTAGCGACGCGCCATCGGCAGGTCGCGCGGGTGCTGCTTCAGCACGTGGTAGGCGATGTGCCGGCCGGCCTCATCGATCTCGACTCCGCCGCGGATGCGCTCCGAGTCGATCCCGTTCGGGCTCTCGATGCGGTCGCAGTCCAGCATCTCGATGACGTAGCTGCCGTCGCGCGCGAACGTGCCGTGCGCAAAGAACTCGCCGTCCGTCACGAGCGACCGCAGGGCCATCGACTGCACGTCGTAGAACGTGCCGATGCCGGCCGCGTCCGCCGTGTGCTCGGCCCAGCGCGCCCATTCCTTGTCGCACGCCGCTCGCCACTCGTCGGCCTGCTTCGTCGTCATGCCGGTCGCCTCCGCCGTCGCGCAGCTCTGCGCCCGGATGCCGTCGCCGACGATCGCTTCGTCGAGGATGTCCAGTGCGCTCGCCGCGTGCGAGTCGTCGCGGACCAGCGTCCTGCTCTCGTCGCGCAGCTTCTGGAGGTCGGGAAGGATGTCCGCGTCCGCCGACGTGCTCGTCGCGCCCGGGTTCAGGCGGCTGACGCGCACCGCTTCGAACGCGAGCAGCGCTTCGTTCTTCATGCGGCTGACGCGCATCTTGTGCGCCGTCGCCGGCGAGATCATGCCAACCGCCGCGTCGAGCGCTCGCGCGAGCTTGCCGCTCAGTCCCTGGTAGATGCCGCGGCGAGGCCGCGCGCCCTTGATGTTGATCGTCACCGGAAGCGCACCTTGGTCCTGCGGAGTCCTTGCTGTCGGGCGAGGATACCCTCGTAGTAGCGCCGCGCCGTCGTCAGCTCGGACAGCGTGCGGAGTTGGACGACGCGGCCGTTGACGGTGTAGGCCGCCACGTCGGTGACGCCGGCCATCGCGGCGTCGATTGCTGCGATGATCGCCTGCGGCGTGCTGTCGGGCGTCTCGCTGGCCGCCGATGGCGTGCTCAGGTCCGTGCCTTCCGCGGCGATGAAGTGCGCGTCGAACACGCGCGTCGCCAGCACCGTTGCGCTTTCGCCGTCGTAGTGGACGTTGCCGCCCGTCTCCGTCAGCACCGTCAGGTCGCTGACCTCGACGGTCTGCATGTAGGGGTCCACCAAGCACTCTGCTGCGAGCGCGTCGTTGATCGTCGTGGCGAAGGTCCACGGCGCGGCCACGCGGATCTTGGGCCAGACGATCGGGATCTCCTCCTCCGCGCCGGCCCACAGGCCCAGGTCCTTCACGAGCGCGCGGGCCGAGGACTTCAGGCCACGCATCGAGTTGACGAACCGGGCCGCCGACCAGTCGAAGGCCGCGTCGCCTTCGCCGAGGATGGCGAACAGGCCGACCACCTCCAGCGTGTCGCCGGCCTCCTCGGCCGCGGCCTTGCCGGCCTCCAGCATCGTGCGCAGCCGCGCAAGGCAGCCGTTGGGCTCGCCACCCGACCACGAGGTCTGCTGCCGCGGGTCGAACCAGCCGATCGCGTTCGTGACCGCCGGCGCGTGCAGCTCGTTGAGCGCGATCGTCGTCCCGTCCACGGCGAGGCTGGCGACGTAGATCCGCTCGCCGAAATGCTCCTGCATCCGGTTCGCCAGCGTCAGGTAGTAGGCCGCGCGTGCCGATTCGAACGGCGCGCTCGGGCCGTACATGAACGTCCCGTGCGGGTAGGGCTGGTAGAGCGGCGGGATGTCGTGGTGATTCGGGAAGCTGAAGCCGGGCGGGTAGGGGTTCGTCTTGCCGTAGACGCGGAACTCGCCGGTGCCGGTCGCCGTGAACGGCTTGTTGATGGTGAAGCCGGTCGCGTCGGCCGCGACGACGAGCACGTTGTCGTCGTCGTAGGGGGAGCCTCCGCGGATCTGCACCACGTCGTTCGTCAGGAGGCCGTTGGCCGCGACGATGCGCGCGAGGCCGCCTGCGTTGGTGACGCTGGCGAACGCTACCGCTGCGCTGAGCGCCTGCCCTTCCAGCGGGCTCCACGGCAGCCAGAGGCCCCACTCGTCGAAGTCCACGGCGCTGCCATCCGCGCGCGGGTGCGGTTCGATGACGAACCTGTCGCCGGCCTGCGGGACCTGCGGCCAGTTGCTCATGAAGCTGACCTCGACCTTCACCGATCCGTTGAGCGTGATCGCGTCGATCGAGCGGCTGACGCCGACGTTTGTGCCGGCCGTGCAGCGGGCGCGCATCCCTGCGAGCGAGCCGCGCCAGACGCCGTCGCCGAAGTCGCCGCCAAACCGCATGTCGAACAGGACCATGCCGGCGCTCGTGCTGTTGGCGCCCGCGTAGATCGGGTATTCGAACTGCTCGCCGACCGCCGGCGGGCTGTCGAACGGCGGGCTGACGGAGATCTGGCCGGCGAACGCGGGGCCGAACGTCCCGCCCCACGCGATGATCGTGTGCTCGCTGCCGGTCGAGCTGCGGACGATGGTCCTGCCGGTCGGGTCGTACTGCCAGACGTTCAGCGTGCTGATGCTGGTCTGCGTGTCGTCGTGCGCCACGATGCCGGAGATCAGCGCCCGGTGCGGGAACTGCGTGTAGCCGAGGCCGGTCGCGCTCGGGTTGAAGAACGTCAGGAGCCAGATCGCCTGCGACCCGCGCCCCTTGATGCCGGCCTGCTGATGCCGCGTCGGCCACGTGCCCGGCATGGTGATCCGGTCGTTGCTGCTGCCGGTCGGGCTGTTGCTCGACAGCGGCACGTAGCCCACCGCGAGGCCGGGGTTCGCCTGCTCCCAGGACGCGTAGTCCGGGTGCGCTCCACCGTTGCTCTGGCCGAAGGAGATGAGGAGCTTGCGTGTCGCCATGGGTGGGAAAGTGCGGCGCCGGGGCTCGCAACCCGGCGCCGCGGACGGACGGACCATGCTCGCGTCCCTCGACGCGTGCGGTGCAACGCTACCGTCCGGCGCCGGCTACGCCAGTGGCGGGGACTCCGGCGGCTCCGGGATCAGCTCCATCACGTCCTCGGGCGCGAGCTGGATGCTCCGGTAGCGGGTCCCGCAGTGGCCGCATTGATGGTAGCGGATCTTGCCCTGCTGCCGGTGCGTCCGCGGCTTGTGCTGCTTGCAGTCCGGGCAGGAGAACGGGACAAACGGAACGAGCGGGGAGTTGTCGTAGGTCATCGGCTGCCTCCGAAGCCAGGATACTGCGGCCGGCGTCGGTTCGTCTTCATCGGCCGCGGCGGCGGCGGCGGCGCCGGCGGCGCGTCGCTGCGGATCGTGTCGATGCGGATCATGCGGGCCGCCGCGATCTGGTAGGTGAGGAGGTCCCAGGCCTCGTTGCGCAGGTGCCCGGGCCGCAGGACCCAACGCTCGCGCGTCCTCGTGCCGGTCCGCTGGCGAACCTTGTGCTCGCTGATGAGCTGCCGGCGGTAGTCGTCCGGCAGGTCGTGCGGCAGGTGGATGCGCCCCTTGCGGCCGGCGTCCTCGGCGCTGCGCCGCAGCCGTGCCGCGACGATGTCCTTGAACATGTCCACGTGCACCGTCCAAACGATGACCGCGTTCGGCAGCGGCTCGCCCGTCTTGGGATGCTTGTCGATGCGCGTCGTGGCGAACGGGATCGGGCTCGTGCGCTCGACGCCGGCAATGAGGCGGACGCACGGTTCCTTGCGCGCGAACAGCAGCGCCTCGTCGCGCCGGTGCCGGCTGTCCACGAGGCACGCGCGGATGCGGAGCTGCTTCTCGCCCCACAGCCGGTCGAACAGCGTGCTGCGCAGCTCGTCCCAATCCTGCGTGCGCCCGCACTCGATGAGCCACGTCTCCTCGTCGGCGCCCCATCCGTGGACCGAGTACTCCAGTCGGTCGCCCTGCACGTCCACCGTCGCCGTGACGACGAGCACGTCGGCGGGGACCTGTCCCTGCGCGTGCGTCGGGTCGATGCTCGATGCCAGCTCCGCCTCGCTGACCGCGGCCGTCCGGTCCTCCCACGGCTCCGCGAGGTAGGAGTTGAAGAAGTCCATCATGTCCTGCGGGTCGCCTGTCTCCTTGGCGCGCAGGAACGTGGCGACGACGGAGGACCACGCCAGCCACGGCGAGTAGCCGGCCCACAGGTGGTAGCTCCGGTGCTCGGCGCGGTCCCGCTCGCGTTCGCCGGCGGCCCACTGCTCCGGCGTGCATCGCTGCGGAACCCACTCGCCGTGGTCCAGCATCGTCGTCTTGTGCTTCTCCTCGATCGGCTTCTTGCAGCCGATGCACTCCAGCCAGACCTCGCGTCGCGCCCGCATCTCCTCCTCGGTGCGGATGTCCGCGGGCCACTTCAGTTGCGACCACTCGATCGTCTGCTTCGTGCCGCAGTGCGGGCACGGGACCCAATAGCGTCGCCTGTCGCCGCGCCGGAACTCGCGGCTGATGCCGTGCCCTGCGATCGTCGGCGTCGAGACGCAGACGATCAGGTGGTTCTGCGGGAACGTGTGCGTGCGGCTCTGAACGAGCGCGAGCGGCGACGCTTCCTTGCCCGACCAGTCCGGCCATTTGTTCAGCTCGTCGCAGAGCGCGACGCGGATCGGGTTGCTGGCGAGGTCGGCCGGCGAGGTCGCTGCGCGCACGTAGAGCAGCGCCCGCTTGAAGGCGATGTCCTTCGTCTTGGCGTCGTGCTTCCTGCTCGTCAGCTCGTCGCGCAGCGCCGGCGAAGCGCGCACCATCGGATCGATGCGGCGCTGCATCGCGGTGCGAACGTCGTCGCCGCGCGGCACCACGACCATGATCGGCGCCGGCTGCTGCGCGATGTAGTAGGCGAGGATGTTGTTGCAGGCCTCGCTCTTGCCGACCTGCGTGCTCGCGCAGATCGAGATGCGGCGGACCCACCGCGTGCTGCCGCTGTCCATCCACTCGCGCGCGTAGGGTGCGCGGCTCGTGCGCCACGGGCCGGGCCACGCGCCGTATCGCTCGTCGAGGATGCGGTTGTTGTCCGCCCACTCGCTGACCGTGACGCTCGTCGGCTGCCTCCAGCCGATGAGCCAGTCCTGGTCACTGAGGAGCTTCGTCGCCTTCGTCGTCGGTGGCATCCTGGATCTCCGGCGGCTCCATGCCACGCGCGAACTGCCCGCAGATGCTATCGACCTCGGCGCGCATCAGGTCCTTCGCTGCCTCGTCGTCCGGCGCGGCGCGCAGCTTCGCCGTGAACTCCACCAGCTCGTTGAGCCGTCCTCGGCACGCGAGCGCTGCTCGGCGCGCGAACTCCATCACGTCCTCGCGCGGGATCAGCTTCCGCATCTCGCGGCCGAGCCGGACCTGCGCGGTCATGGCGAGCATCTTCATGCGCGTGCCGGCCCACCGCTGCATCTCCGCGGTCGCGGCCGTGTTGCCGGTCGATCGCTCGGTGCTCGCCACCTTGCCGCGCTCCTCGCGCCACGCCGCGTAGGCCTCGATCCAGGCCTTCAGGTCTGCCCGGCGGTCGCTTTTCGGAGCCGGCGCCCCTGCGGCGCGGTGCGCCTTCCAGGTCGTCTGCCCGACGCCGGCCAGCTCGGCGAGGCGGGGGATGGTCAGTGCGTCCTTGCGTGTCGCCATCGGTCGGTCGGTCGGGTGAGAAATGCCGGGCGGTATTCCGTGTTGGCCCTTGCCTCGCGCCCCTCGTTCGGGGTCGGGCGCCCTTCCTGGGACCCGAAAGGGTGGGGGGGGTGGGTGGGCGTTTCTCCCTGCCCCTCAGGGCCCCCAGGCTGCCCGTGGCTGGCCTCTGCTCGCGTGCGCGTCGCCCGGCCTCCGCCTGCTCCTGCGTCCTAGGGCGCCTGCACAGCGTGCCACCGGGCCTGCTCCGTGGTCTTGGGTGTGCCCCACACCTGGAGCACAGCGTCTCGGTTCCTCGCCCCCATCGGTGCGAACCGTGCTGCGACCGCTGTCCAGTAGTCACAGGCGCCCGAGATGAGGATCAGGTCGTTCCAGCTCTCGCCGCTGCTGCCGGGCGTTGCCGGCCACTGAGCGGGCGTGTAGGCCGCCCCTCCCCCCCATGCCATGGCGTAGCAGTGGAGGAGGCGCCCCTCCCTCTGAAGCCAGAACTGCTCGGTGACCGTGGTCGCAATGCGCTCGCACGCGATGCGGTAGCGCTGCTCTCCTGTCGCCTTGTGCCCTGCTGCCAGCCCTGTGCAGATGATGCTCTCCTGCCATCCCTGCGGGCCGTAGACCTGCTGTCCTGCGCTGTTGAGCCAGCCCCGCTTCGCCTCCTCGGTGCCTCCGGTGATCCGCATGGGCATGTCCTGCGGGACCGAGCTGTAGAACGTCTTGTCGAGCTGCGCGTTGAGGCCTGCTCGGAGCGCCATCTCCGCCTCTGGGAAGCCGCAGACCATGTGCTGCGCCCTCGCCAGTGCGACGCGGCCTGCTCCGCGCGGCGCCTGCGCCTGGAGTCGAAGGACGTAGACGTCGGTTCTGTCGAGCTGCACCGCGTCGTGGATCAGCGCCCTGGCGAGGCGGTCGCGCGTGAGCAGGTAGACGGCGCAGAGCGCGTTGTCCGCCCTGTGCTGGTCGTCCACCGTCGTCCACCGGGTCGTCGCGTCGCCGGGGATGTAGGCGATCTGGTTCGTGCGCGGCCAGCCGATGCGGTCGCCTTCGCCCAGGTTGAGATCGGGCCTCTGATTGTAGGTCATGGCGAGCGGATGCTTCGCCGCGTCCATGGGCTCGCCTCCGGGCTCGCGGTTGCCGGTTGGGCGGATCGCGTAGCCTTCGATCTGCCACAGGCCGTCGTGCAGCTCGATCGGCTCCATGGCCGTGACGCCGATGTCGCTCGCGGCGCCGAAGTCCCCTTGCTCGCCCGTCTGCCCTGCGAACGGCACCTGGACGCGCGGGCGCGGTTGATCGTAGGGTCCGGTGCGCGGGTTGAGGTAGGCCGCGATCGTCGTGGCGATCCTGCGCTCCGTGTCGGGCGTCCGGGCCGGCACTGCGCCGAGCGCCATCCACGCGCCTTGCCAGCCGGCGTAGATCGCCCCGATCGGTCGCCCCTGCTCGCGTGCCCGATCGGGGACGGGGCAGATGATGCCGCGGCTGACGAACCTGCTCGCGCGGTGCCACCTGCTACCCTCGGCCACGAGTTGCAGGTTCCACTGGCCGTCCTTCTGCGTTGCCGTCGTCGCCTGCCCGTTGCGGACCGCGAAGTCGGGCCAAGGCCGGCTCCGGCAGGTCATGGTGAGCGCGGGGAACGTCGCCACCTGCGCCTGTCCGTCGTTCGCCGTCGTGCCGTAGACAGCCAGCGATGCCCACTCGATCGTGGAGCTGCCGCTGCGGACCGTTGCCCAGCACTCGACCGTGACGCGGCTCGTCGGCCAGTGGGCGAGGAACCGGACCTCCAGCACGGCCGGCGAGGCCGACAGGATGTCGAGCTTCGTGCTCGCCGGCGGTTCGGTGCCCAGCAGCCAGCTCGGCGCCGCGGCCAGCACGTCCTGCGCCAGCACCGGGTGCCACGCAAACGGTTCGGCGAGCCGTTCCTTGCCGGCGAGCAGGTTCATCTTGCGCTTCTCGCCGGCGTCGAGCCGTGCGAGCGCGTAGATGCCGCCCTCGTGGCGCACCCAGGCCCAATGCTGCTCGCCGTCGCTCAGCCAGCCGGCCTCCTGCTTCGGCTGATCGCGCTCGGGAAGACCCACGAAGGTCCAGGCCTCCGTGGGCAGGCTGGCCGGGTTGTGGAAGACGATGTGCTCCTGCGCGGCCAGAAAGGGCAGCAGCACCAGTGCGAGGATGAGGGTGACGATGGATCGGTGGTTCACAGCAGCTCCGTAGTTGGGGTTGCGACGTTGCGGTAGACGCGAAGGTCGCTGACCTGATTGTCGTTGGTGTACGCCACTCGTTGGCACGCGTCGAGGATCAGCTCGGGCAGGTTGGTCACGTCGCGCCGTCGTCCCGTTCGTCCGCGCGGCGGCGCCCCTGCTCCGAACATGGTGATGTCGCACGTCTCGTTGACGACGTTGTGGACGACCTCGACCCGAACGTCGTCGTTCTCCCACAGCGGCCTTCGCTCGCGGAAGGCGGCCGGCGCCTGCCGCATGAGCGCGAGCGCGACCGCCTCGCGGATGCCCTCCGTCGCCTGCTTCACGCTGCTGTCCCGATACATGAAGGCGCGAGGCTTCCCCGTCGCCCTGTCGGTGTAGGCCTGCACGTGCCGGTTGTTCTTGCTGCTCGGCGGGGTGGCGATGACGAAGCGCAGGCTCGGGCCGCGGTCTGTCGTCGCCTGCTCGTCGCGGCCGAACAGGTCGGCCGCGCTAGGCTTCGCCCGCTCCTCCGCGGCCTGGAGCGCGAGGATGCGCTGCACTGCTTCTGCCGGCATCCGAACGGACTGCGGCGTCTTGCGCCCGCGGCCGTCGTACCACTGGAGCAGCGCGAAACCGTCGTCGCTGCACTCGTGTCGGGTGAACTTCATGCCGGCGCTCCGATGCGCTGCGGGCGCCCAAGGTCCTCGCGCGTGGCGCGGTGGAACGACTTCCGCAGTGCCGCCAGCGCCTCGTCGATAGTCGGTGCGCTCGTCGTCCACTGCCGCGGCTCCATGCTGCCGCCGACGCGCTCCTTCCTCGCGTGCGCGCCCGGGTGCGTCTCGCGGACCGTTGCGATCCAGGCGCATCGGCCGCTGACGCCGAGGACCTGCTGAAGATGGATGCCGGTCAGCTCGGCGTCGGCGTTCAGCCAGTCGATATCGCTCACGTTGGCTCCTTCTCGGGCTTCGGTGCGCCGAAGAATCCGATCATCTCCCGTTGCAGGTCCTCCAACGCCTCTCTGAGCGTCGCCTCGCACTTCGCTCGCCTCCAGCAGGCCGAGTTGTACGCCGCGCGCGATGCTTCAGTTGCTCGCTTCTGCAACTCGTCTTGAGCGTACCTCCTGTCGCGTTCTGCGGTCACTACTTGCTCCGCGGCGTAGCGCAGGGCGAGCAGGTCGCGTCCGGCCTGCGCTGCGGCCAGTGGGATGCCGTTGTCCGCCAGGAACAGCGCCATCTCGTTGGTCAGTTGCTGCGTCACGTCGTCCTCCATAGTGCTCCGATGGCGGCGCCTGCTGCTGCCGCGATCGTTCCTCCTGCCGCAGCGGCCGCAAGCAGGGCCAGGGCGGCGATGGTGTCGATGGCGGCCTGCTTCGCCGTTCCGCCCTCGCCAGCGTCGTCGCTGGCCGGCTTGCGCATCTCCATCCCGCACTCGACGCACACGGGAACGTCCTCGTAGGTCTGGTCGGTGCAGCCGGTGCAGATGCAGCGGCCGCAGTTCTCGCAAAGGGTGTCGTGCGGGTTCTCGGCGCAGACTCCGCAGGTCTGCGGCGGGTCCGCCTTCGTTCGTCTGATGATGCTCATGGGTTCCTCGTTGGTGAAAACGGCCGCGCGGCTGGTCAGTGCCGCGCGGCCTCGCCCTGCCCGCGCGTTGGCGGGCGGATCGGAGGGGGTGCCTCCGCGCGGTCAGGGCTTGTGCGTCTGCTCCTTGGCGTGCATGAGGGCGAGGAGCTGCAAGAGCGTCAGGCTCTGGAACGTCATCGGCTGCGTCTTGAGGTTGAGCGTCGTGCGCGCCCAGCTCATCGCCTTCACTGAGTCCATGTTCTGCGCCTTGCACCACTGCGACAGCTCGCGGCGCAGGCTGGCGTAGGCTCGGTCGGCCGCGGCGTCGTTCTCCTTCGCGCGTCCCCACAGTCCCTCGCGTGCCTGCAACACGATCGGCGCCCCTTCGAGCACGACGATTGCGAGGTCGCCATTAGTCGGCGTCTCCGCCGGGTCGCCGAGTTCGTTCTCCAGCCACACGCCGCACTGCTCGGTGATCGGCTCGTCGAACGTCCTCGTCAGCGCGTTTCGAACCAGCGTCTTCACTCTGTCCTTCTCGGCCGCGTCCTTCGCCAGCGTCTCGGCGATCTCGCTCGCCATGCTGTTCTGCATCGTGTTCTCCACCGGCGCCTGTTGGTCCTCGGGCCACTGGATGTCGCCGGCCGGGTTCTGCGCGGGCGCAGGCGCGGGCTCGTCCTTGGCGGCCTTGGCCTTCTTGGCTGCGACGCCAGCCTTCGCCTTCTCGATCGCTTCGGCGCGCAGGTCGCGCGTCGGCGTCGGCGCGGGCGCGGGTTCCGGCGCGGCCTCGGGCGCCGGCGCGGCCGCAGCGGCCTGCTTCGCCGGCTTGGCGGCCTTCGCCGGCTTGGCGGGCTCCGGCGCCGGCTGCTCACCGAGCGTCGTCGCCTCCATCACGGAAGGCGCCGGCGGCGCGGCGGGCTCCACCTTCACCGGCGCGGGCACCACGCGGTAGTCCGCGGCCTTCGGCGTCGCGTCCGCGTCCGTGTCGTCTGCGGCGATGCTGATGCCCTTCAGCACGTCGGCGAATGCGTCGCGCAGGGCGAACGCGCGGGCGCGGTTGAAGAGCATCCGGTCCGGCGCGGTCACCCACGGGGTCGGCTTGCCGTTGTATCCCGTCTTGCCCCACAGGCCGGCCGTCTTGGCGTCCTCCATCGAGTACTCGCGTGTCGTCGTGATGACGACGCCGCGCAGGCGCCGGCGGACGGTGAACGACCACTTCCGGTCGCCTCCCTTGATCGTGCCGGTCGCCTCCTCGTGGATGCCCTCCAGGGACGGGTGCGCGAGGACCTGCGCGATCGGCGCGTCGCCCCACAGCGTCGGCCGGCCGTTGATGACAGCGATGCTCTGGAGGCACGCCAGCGGCGACAGGCCGAGCGGGAGTCCTGCCGCGAGCGCGACGAAGACGTTGTTCGGGTTGCCGCGGAAGTCCTCGGGCACCATCGCGCTGCCGGCGAACCGGCTGCACAGCCGCTCCAGGCAGGTCCAGGCCTCGTCCATGAGCCACCAGTTGCTCGGGAGTCCGTCTCGGGTCGCGTCGAGCAGCGCGGTCGAGGTTGCCGGGAGCGCCGGCGCGGCCGGCTTGGTCGCCGGCAGGGGGAGAGCTTCGTTCGTCGTCATGGTCCTGTCCTCAGTCTCTGAAAGGGGGGTATGCGGTGTTGGGTCCGGGCTGCTCGCCTTGGCGCGAGATGCCCACGATCAGCACGTCGTCGGTGCGGGTCCTGCTGACCTGCACCTGGAAGTCGAGCGCCTGTCCCAGCTCCTCGATCGTCCAGTTCTGCCACCTGCCGTCGAGCTTCAGGCGCCGGCAGGCCGCCACGAACAGCAGCCGCCACGGCGCCTTCTCGCTCGTCGCCTCGGGCCTCGCGGTCGCCCGCATCGCGTCGATGTAGGCGCAGAGCAGCGCCACCTGCAACGGGCTGAGCTGCGTGCCCTGCTCGCGCTTCCGCCGCAGCTCCAGTTGCGCCACTACGTCTGCTCCAGTCGTCATCAGAAGTCCTCGTCGTCGTTGGGTTGCTGCGCCTGCTCGCGTGCGATCGCTTCCTGGTCGCGGCGGCGCAGCTCCTCCGCGATCAGCTCCTGCACCCTCGCCTCCGTCACTCCCAGCTCGCGGGCGACGACGGCGACGGGCGCCCGGTCGGCGCGCACGCGGCACCACGCCATGCCGCGCTGCCAGTCCGGGCCGTTGTCCGCCGGCGTCGCGCCGGCGGGTTGGTTCGGCATCGGGTCCTGCTGCTTCGCCTTCGCCTTCAGCTTGCGGACCTGCTCCAGCGTGTCCTTCCACCGCGGCGCCGTCGCCGTCGCCCAGCCGAGCCACTGGCCGACCTTGTGCGGCGCCTTGCGGATGCGGAAGGCCCAGGATTGCAGCTCCGACAGGTCGTCGGCGCTGCATCCCTCGTTGTGAAGGCGGACGGCGAGGGCGCGGCGAACGTCGGGTTTCCCCATCGCCACGCCGGCCTCCGCCAGCAGCTCCTCCAGTGCGTCTGCTCCGGTCGCCATGGTCACTCGTCCGGCGTCAGCTTGATGCTCCGCAGGTTGCGGGCGTGGTCAGTGTCGTTGCCTCGGCTTCGCGCCTCGCGGATCGCGCATCGAAGGCGGTTGATCTCCACCGCGCCCTGCTCGTTGGCGATGCGAAGTGCGACGATCTGCCGATCCTTCTCGATGCCTCGCTCGTCGGACTTCTGTTTCAGCTCGCGTGCTGCGTTCGCCTCGCGGCGTGCCGTGTTGAGGTTCTGGCTCATGTCCCGCAGCAGGCCGCGGGTAGCGCGCAGCTCCTCGCGGTAGTGCTGCGTCGCACGCTGGTGTCCGCGGCCGCAGTTGTCCGTGTGGATTGCGGCCTCCGCCAGCAGCTCCGTCGCGTGCACCATCCGCGCGGCCGTGTCCGTGGTGATCGCCTGCGTGATCGCTCCGATCGCCTCGCGCGCGGCCTGCACTGCGGCGCGAAGGTTGGTGAACACGTGCGGCGCTGCGGCCTGCGCGGCCCAGGGCTCCGCCGTGGGCTCCTTCAGGAAGTAGGCGCAGCGGTCCGCGTCGGCGTTGAGCCTGCGGATCTGCTCGGCCGTTGCGAAGCCCAAGGGCAGGTCCTTCGCCGGCGGGACGCGGTCCGGCCGCGGCTCCACGTCGCCCGGCTTGCGCTCCTGCTCGCCGGCGGCCTTCAGCGCGCGCAACGCATTGCCCTCCGGCTCCTTTTTGATCCGCCGTCCTTGCTCGTCGCGGAAGGTGAACAGCACGCTGATGGCGTCCCTCATCTCCGCGACCGCCTGCTTCAAGTCGATCTTGCCGGCCGCGAACTGCGCCCGCGGCTTGCGAGCCGGGCGCTTCTTCGTCTGCTTCTTCATGGTCGTCCTGTCGGGTTGCGGCGCCGGGCTCAGCCCAGCGCCTTGGTCAGTGCGGCGATCGCGTTCTGGATGCCCTTCAGGTGGGCTTCCTTGCGCTCCTTCCGCCACGGGTCGGTTGCGTACGCGTTGGCGTTCTCCGTCAGAACGTCGAGCACGTTGGACATCGCGGCGATCGCCTCGACGGCCGCGGCTTGCAACTCGCGCTTCGCCAGAACGAGGTCCGGCCGAGCTCCGTAGTTGCAGTCGCCGAGCCCTGGGAATCCGCCGAACCGGCCTTTCGACTCCGCCGTGTGGAAGTCGTCCAGCCTCGCGTTCGCCTTCTCGGCCTGCGCGAGCTGCTTCAGGTGCGCTGCCATCTCCGCTGCCTTGCGCTGCGCGTCGGAGAACGATGTGTCACTAGGCGGAAGAACCTCGATCGGCGCGATCTCCTGCGGGATCACGATCTCCTTCTCAGAACTGTCCATTGCGGTCCTCCTTCGCCATCTTCCGCGCGGCGCCGTCGCAGGCGTCTCGGATGTCGTTTCCGAGGTCCGCGCACTCCTTGAGGGTCAGCAAGCGAACCTCGTCGCTGTCGCTAGCCTCGGCGTGAGCGATGCCCTTGAGGATGTTCTGCGCGGCCTTCTTGGCGCGCGTCAGTCCGTCGTCGGCCGCCTTGGCCTTCGTGGTCTTGCGGTCCTCCTCGGCCTGCTCGCCGAGGAAGCCGGCGGCTGCCGCCTTCTCCTCCGGCGAGGCACCGCTCATGTCCATCACCGGCCTGTCCTGCGTTCGTCGTCTTGCCATGGTCGTCTCCGCCCTCTCAGAAGTCCTCGTCGTCGGCCGAGGGCGCGGCCGGCGTCGTCGTGCCGCCGACCACGTCGGCCGGCAGCATGTTCGGGTAGCGCTTCGCCGCGTGCTTCACTGCGCACTCGGCCTTGCAGAACACCGTCGCGGGCTGCGGCTCCAGCGGCGGCGAATAGATGATCTGGTCGCGCGAGATCGTCGCGTGACAGGTCGTGCATCGGGTCGGGAATGCATCCACCCACAGCCGCGGGATCACGAGGGCCATGCGATGCTCCTGTTCGGAAGGCGGTATTGCCGCGCGGGCGATTGGCCGCTGTCCGTCTCCGTCGTGCCGGCGTCCTCCAGCCAGCCGCAGGCCACCAGCTCGCCGAACCGCTTGCGTGCCGTGCTGAATCCGTAGGTCGGCAGTGCGGCCTCGGCCTGCCGTGCGCTCGCCGGCGCTCCTCGCTCGACCATCCACGCCATGATGGCGCGGTGCGCCGGTCCGGCCTTGCCGGCTTGCAGCCGTGCGGCGGCGCCGGCCTCGCGGCCGTCTCCCTTGCGCGTGCGGCGCCGCGCGGCCTCCGCCTGCACGCGCGCGATCTGCTCGCGCAGGGCCAGCAGCTCGCCGGCGATCTCCACGCGGTTCTCGATCCACGCCGCGACGTCCCACGGCTTGTCGGCGTCGCCCTTGACGATGCGCTCCAGGTATGCCGATGCGACGCTCATCCCAGCCTCGCTCGCTCTTTCTTCGTTGCGTTCATCCAGTCGAGCGTCGCGTCCACGAGCGCCTGCTCCAGCTTCTTCGCCAGCGGTCCGGGGACCGTCGCGGCGTAGCCAACGGTGACCATCACCGGCAGTTGCTTGTGCGTGTGCTCGACCGTCGCGGTCACGGCCAGCACGCCGGCCGGGCCGAGCGTGTTGCCGACCTCGCCGAGCACGTTCGCCATGAGCTGCGCGGCCTTCTGCTGCGCCTTCTGCTGCTCCTCGTTGCCCTTCATTGCCTGCTCCTCAGTTGGGGACTCGGCCGCCGAACTTCGCTTCGCACCTATGCCAGTGCTCGCAGTAGCGGCGGGTGCAGAGGGTGTGTCGGCGGTTCGGGAGCCAGTCGCCCGTCTGCGCCGCGTTGCGGATCTGCCTCCGCAACATGCCGACCTGGACCATCGTTGCGTCGTGGTCCGCCGGCGTGAACGTCGTGCCGATGATCTGGATCGCCGGCGTCTTGTTTTGCACCAGCACGTGGTACTGGAACGTCGGCAGCTCCGTCATCCAGGTGTAGAGCGCCGGCTGCCAGCCGCGCGTCAGCTTGTCGGCGCCGTATCGCCGGCCGCTGACCTTGAGGTCGCCAACGATCGTCTCCTGCGTGCGCTCCACCTGCGCCACGAGGTCCAGGTAGCCGCTGAACATCCAGCGTTCGCCGGTGCTCGGGTCGCGGGCCTCGCGCTGGACCTTCTGCTGCATGTGGAGCGGCTGGATGTGCTCCGCGATGCTGCCCTGCCAGAGCTTCGCCGCGGCGCAGCCCCAATCGAGCAGGCCGCCCGGCGTGTCCTCGTCGTCCCAATGCTCGACGGTCGCCGACTCCAGCTCCCACTCGGCCGCGAACCGATCGGCGCAGTCGCCGGCGCTCGGCGTCTTGCCGGTCTGCTGCTTCGTTGCGAGCGCGGCGCCGGTTGCCACGTCCATCGCACGGCCCAGCACGATCGAGCTGCCCCACAGGGCGCTCCGGCGGCCTTCGACGTAGCGGAAGTAGAACTGCGCGAGGCATCGCGCTGCGCAGTCGATCTTGCTCGGGCTCATCCAGCCCAGCGTTCGGGTCAGGTCCATCGGCTTGCTCCTCGGTGCTCCCTTGCGGGACGACAGAAGATGAAGTGTGCCCGGCTCGTGCCGTCGTGTTCGTCGCGTCCGCCTACTAGCTAGGGTCGGTCGCCGGGCGCGCGGAACCTTCTCCTGCCGCCGTCGCGTTGTAAAGAGCGGCGGCCCGAATCTATGGCTGCTTCGTGATGATCTTGCAGCAGCGCTCCACGAACTGCTCGCTCGTCGTCGGCGTCGCGCCGTGCTCGGCCGCCCAGCCGAGGACCTTCGTCCTTCGTCCTGCAACCCATCCCGCGTTCTGCTCCGTGCCTCGCGCCTTGCGTCGCTGCGCGGCCGTCGCGGCCGTCGTGCTCATCACGAACGGGTAGAAGGTCCCGTTCTCCTTCGCCCACTGCGCCATGCGCGCGTTCACGAGCCGGTCGCCCTCCGCGACTACGTGCCACTGCGCGTATCGGGTCGCCAGCGCGTTGAGCCAGCGGTCGTCGCCCATCAGGTTCATTGGCATCCGGTCGGTGCCGTCGAACGTGTCGCCCGCGTAGGTCCCGAGGACGATCGTCCGCCGCTCGCCGAACATCATCCCCTTGGCGAGCCCCGAGGCCCATGGCGTCGCCGCGAGCGCTCCGCCCCATTCGGCAATCAGGTTGCGCATCGCCCACGTCTTGCCGGCTCCGGGCTCGCCCGCCAGCACGATGATCGCACGGCTCCTCACGTCGTGCTCCTCGTCGCCTGCCTCGCCCGCTCCAGCTCCTGCTTCGGCGTGCCGCAGTCGCGCAGTCTGCTTCGTAGGTAGAGGACGATGCTGATTCGCTCCCAGTCCTTCCGCAGCTCGCCCTGCGCGTTGACGAACTGCGTGTTGCCGTGCGGCTCGTGCGGGTCGAACAGGAGCAGGTCGCGGTCGCCCAGGTCGAACGCGGCCGAGTAGCGCGGGAAGCCGAGGTAGCAGCCGTCGTATCGCCCCTGTCGCAGCACGGCGATGCAGCCGAAGCCGGCCTTGAAGTCGCCGGCGTCGCGGTGGACCGCTCCGGCGAACGTGTTGTTGACGGTGATCGTGCTGAAGGGCGTGCCCGGGATGATCCAGTCCGGCTTGCATCGACGCGCCTCGTCCATCTGCGCCTGCCATCGGTCCGGCAGGTGCCGCCGGAACTGCTCGCTGACGACCTGCGCGAACGCCGCGAACTTCGACCATCCGGCCTCCGCGTTGACTGCGCACGGCCGGCAGTAGGGGAACCGGCCTCCCATGCGGTCGATGAAGCCGTCGACGGCCGAGGGCACTGCGACGCTTTCGCTGGTCTTGCTCTCCTGCCCGTCCGCGCGGCGTCGCTTCCGCGGCGCAACGCCGGCGTAGTCACCGCGGTTCGTGGTCGTTTTCTTCTGGAGGCTGCGGAGCCAAGGGCGCACCCTGTCCGCCACGTCCTCCGGGATCGCTCCTCGGATCAGCCGGGCCGCCAGCTCGCCTTTCGGGCTGTAGATCGCGCAGTCGCCCTTCAGGATGGCCGCGTAGCCGTCCGCCTCGATGCGCTTGCCGATCGTCTGCTCCAGGTCCTGCGCTCCTCGTGTGCTCCGCGCCAGGAACGAAGGCGCCGTCACGGCCGCACCCCAAGAGCCTTCAGCACGGTCAGGCTCGGGTCCGGGTTGCCGAGCCGAGCCATCGCCTTCTGCCACCGCTTCCAGAGCGCCGGCGTGAATCGCAGCCGGACCTGCACGACGTTGGCCTCGTCCTCGGCCTCCTCCTCGGCCTCCTCCTCGGCCTCGCTGCCGACCTGCTTCTCGATCGCCGCGGCCATGCGCTCGATCTCGTCGTCCGTCCATCCGGCGATCGCCGTGCCCTGCTCGTCGAGTTTGTTCAGTTGGGCGATCAGGCGCTCCGGGTCCCAGCTCGCCAGCTCGGCCGTCCGGTTGTCGGCGATGGCGTAGCGGCGCCCTTGCCGCTCGTCGTCGTCCACGAAAAGGACCGGCGCGTTCTTCCAGCCCAGTTCCCTCGCGGCCATCGCCCGCGCGTTGCCGGCGAGGATGATCCGGGTCCGCTTGTGCGCCACGAGGAACGTGCGCCATCCGAACGCGCGCATGGAGGCCGCAATCGCCTGGATGTTGCGCTCCTCGTGCTGCCGCAGGTTCTGCGGGTCGTGCTTCAGCTTGGCGAGCGGGAATGCGAGCTTCTGGAACTCGCGAGGTGCAGGGGCATCGAGCTTCACGGCTTGAGCGCCTCCAAGGCGCGAATGATCGTCGTTGACGCGTCCTCTCGATCCTCAGCGTGCCGCTGTACGGCTCGCTTGAAGCGATCGTTCTGCTTCGCAGTGAACAACAGAAGGACGGTCGGTACTGCCTTCTTCGGCGCTGCCGCGGGCGCGGCCGGCTCGGTTCTCGGGCGCGGCGCGGCCGATTGCTCGGGCTCGTCCTGCCAGTCCTTCGGGAGCGTCGGCGCCACCAGTTGCTGCCATTCCTCCGCGGAGAATCCGAGGTCGTTCCGTTCCGCGTCCGGCATGTCCGCGAGCGCCGCTTGCAGGTCCGCGTTGTTCCACGCTCCCAGCTCCGCCGTCCGGTTGTCCGCCAGGGCGAATGCGACGGCCGCCTTGTCGTCGTCGTCTACCCACGCCACCGGGACCTGCGTCTCGCCGATCGCCTTCGCCGCGGCCACGCGGCCGTGCCCTGCGAGGATGCGCTTGCCCTTCCTCGTCGCCACGATGGCGCTCCGCCAGCCGAACGATTGCAGGCTCGATTGCACCGCCCGCAGGTTGCGCTCGTCGTGGACGCGCGCGTTGCCGGCGTCTGCTGTCAGCTTGCCGATGGGGAACGCCAGCGGCTTCAGTGCCGCCGGCCACGCGAGCTTCGTGGTCGTCATGCCGTTGCGACTCTAGCCGCGCCTCGTGCCTCGGCAAGCAGGGCCTGCACCGTCGAAGTGCGGTGCCGTTCGCTGATGCCGTCCGTCGCCTTGCCGGCCGCCAGCTTCGCCACGCGCAGCGCGAGCACGGCGCCGATGCGTCGCGGCCGGTTCCGTCCCGTCGTCGCCAGCAGGTCGCAGCACACTGCGAGCACGAGGCCGCCGCAGTCGCGTCGGTAGGTCCGCGCGAGGTCGCCGGCGAGTCGCGTTCGTCTCCGCGGCGCGAGGTCCCAGGCCTTCGTCAGCGCCAGCAGCTCCTCGACCGCGGCCTGCGGCCTGCTCCGGCTCATGGCGATCCAGGCCTCGGCGCGGCCGGGTGTCGCCAGCCAACGCGCGAGCGCCGTCCGACCATCGTCCTCGGGCGCAGCTCGACCATCGAACCGGGCGCTCGTCGCCCTGATGGTGTACGGAACCGTAGGTTCCTGATGGTGAGTCGAAAACGGCTTGGGGGTTCCGGTCGAAAACGGCTTGGGGGTTCTCGGTGTCGCCGGCGTCACGGTCCGCGCACGGCTCGCACGGTTCGCCAGGGTCGTCGCACGGTCCTCGGTCATCGGCGCCCCGTGCGTCGCCGGCATCCCGTCCGCCTGCTTCGCCCGGGTCAGGGTCGCACGGCCGCGGCGCAGCCTCTCCACGGTGATCAGGCCGGCCGCCTCCAGGTCGCGGCGGGCCGATCGAACGGTCGGGATGCTCGTCGCCGACCTGCTCGCTCGCTCGTGGTCGCCCCGAACGAAGGCGCCTGTCGCCTGCCACCCGACCGCGTCGGCGTAGACCGCGGCCGCAGCGTGCAGCGTCGCCGGGCGCCGGCCGCGGCGCAGGTAGGCTCGCGGCAACGGGTCCCATCCTCCGCGCGATCCCAGGGCCTTCAGGGCCTCGTCAGTCGCTTGCTCCCAGGCGGGCCAGTTCGGGCCGGGGACGAGGCGACCGTCGCTTGTGCGGACCAGCAGGCCGTCTGCAAGGGCGCTCGCTCGCCACGCGCGAATGCTCGGCTCCGTTGCCCGCAGCAGCCTCGCCGTCGCGGCGACGTTGTCCGGGTGCCCGGTTGCCCGGTCCGCGGCCAGGGCGACGAGTAGGAGGCGCCCGGTGCTCTCGCCCGGCGGCCGGCGCGGAAGCCACAGGTGACGGACGCCGCGCGTCCGGTTCTGGTCTTGGTCCATCGGTCAGGTCCTGCCGGCAACCTGCCGGCGGCGGAATCCTGCCGTCGATCGCGCCTCGGGGAAAGGGCGAAGGACCGGCGCGGCCATGGACCCCCGACCGCGCACGAGACCGTCCTGGGGGTGAGGACGCTGCGGGTTGTAGCCGGCATCGGGCGCCGGCGCAACGGGTCGTGCCTCAATCAGTCCAGGTAGGCGAGGCAGGCGATCGCCTCCTCGCGCGCGATCTCCGTCTGCCGGCTGTCGCCGGCCGGCTCCATGACGAACGA
>VFQT010000736.1_pt1 | contig 44730 bp, 33 predicted proteins | sample 3512381 | NCBI WGS metagenome assembly VFQT01 (sample SAMN10412376, study PRJNA504923) | tailings metagenome | isolation source: Relicate 2 Philex TSF3 active mining site | place: Philippines: Tuba, Benguet | collected 2017-08-29 | reverse complement strand
CCTGAATAACAGTACCAGAAACTGCTGTGTTGCCAATTACACCATTCCCCAGTGCGCCTGCCATGTTAGCGAGCAACAGGGCATCGCCACACCGACGATGTTGTTATCCAGTGATGGACAGAAGGCGATCAAATCCAATGATGCGCCCGATACTCACGCCAACAGTTTCGCGTAGTGCCTTCGTCAGGGAGCCGCCACTATTCATCCATGAAAGGCCCGCGAATCCATCGGCCGACGAGTGCGCAGGCGACGGGACCGTAGTGAATCCCAACTGCTGCAGAGACAGCATCGCGCGTTCAACATGCCACGGACTACTCACCACAACAACCGACGTAACGCCTCTCTGTTTCAACACCGGTGAGACCTTCTCTAAAGATTCCCACGTGGATGATCCGATGTTTTCTGACACCATTGCAGACCGTGGAACACCGCGTTCACGCAACCAATTCTGCGATGCTTCAGCTTCTGAAAAACGATCTCCGTCCCGCTTGCCACCAGTGAGAGCAATTAACGGAGCGCGACCACTCTTCCAATCTGTGAGCGCTTGTTGAAGTCGGGAAGCCAATAATGGCGATGGCACTCCGTCGTATTGGGCAGCTCCCATCACCACAATTGCATCGGCGGAGCGAGTGTCGGTGTAAGACGCATGCCAGAACAGCAAAATCCCGCACAAGAAGATGTAGACCAGCACTGCGATTGCAGTTGTCACCGCAATACGAGTTGCAGAGACAAGGTACGTTCTCATGCGCACATCATCCGATGCGCTCAACCGCCGCAGTTAATCGCCGAATTGACTCGTCACGGCCAAGAATCTCAATGCTCTCAAACAGCGGCGGACCAACAGTTCGACCTGTCAGCGCCACACGAATTGGAGCCTGTGTTTTCCCCAACTTCAACTGTCGTGATTCGGTCCATGTCTCAAGACCAGCTTTCAATGCATCGTGATTCCACTCGCACGACCGAAGTACATCTGCATAGTCACGCAAAACATCTGTAGCGAACTCTGCCGACATGGTTTTCGACCATGCTGCCTCATCTATCACCGGATCATTCAAGAAAATGAAGTCAATCATGGGCGCTACTTCTGACAGCGTCACAACACGTGTCTGCACCAAGGGTGCTACGGCAGCAAAAACATCGGAGTTAAATCGACTCGGTGGCCATGGCGCATCGGCAAGAAATGGTTGACATTGGGCAATGAAATCATTGAGCGGCAATGAACGGATGTAGTCGCCGTTGAAGGCATTGAGTTTCTTGATGTCAAAAAATGCTGGCGAATGATTGACATCTTCTAAACGAAACTCATCAACAATTCTCTGCCAAGGAACTATCTCTTGGTCTCCCGCAGGAGCCCACCCCAAGGTCATCAAATAATTAACCATTGCATCGGGCAAGATTCCTTCGGCTCGATACTGCTCCAACGCAACCTTGTCTCGACGCTTCGACAATTTCTTGCGCTGCTCATTGACAAGCACTGGCACATGCGCCCAAATAGGTGGGGTTTTCCCCAAGGCGTTCCAAATCAGTTGTTGTTTTGGCGTATTGGGTAAGTGTTCTTCAGCACGCACCACAGTGGTGATGTTCATCTCCATGTCGTCAACCACATTGGCCAACAAGAACATGGGGGTTCCGTTTCCACGCAGCAACACAAAATCTTCAATGGTGTCGTTCGAGAACTCCACTCGGCCGCGCACGAGGTCTTCGACAACGGTGACACCTTCGGGAACACGGAAACGTAGAACGCGGCCAGGGCCTGGTTCTAGACCACGGTCGCGCGAGTATCCGTCGTAGCCCTGCTTTCCTGACAACTTCGCACGTTCTTGAATCTGTTCACCAGTGAGATCACACCAATACGCGTGTCCAGACTCGAATAACCGATGTGCCGCCGCAACATGAAGTGCTGCGTTTTCACTTTGGAAATACGGCCCCTCAAATTGCGGGTGTGACGAATCAATCCCCAACCACGACAACGCATCAATGATTCCTTGTGTCCACTCGGGACTGTTGCGAGATTCATCGGTGTCTTCAATACGCAAAACGAATGTTCCACCCGTTCGCAATGTGAGAGCCCAGTTGTACAACGCAGTACGCGCTCCCCCAACATGGAAGAACCCAGTAGGCGATGGAGCAAAGCGGTAGCGGGGGGTGTCAGACATGCACTCTCAGGCTACTTGTGGGCACTCATGACACGACAGATAGCGTGACCTCATGAGTGGATTCACAAGCACCGATCAAGTCAATGTGTTGGGCGAGCCACTACAAACGTGCTGCACGTCACCAATGACAGGGTTTTATCGAACAGGGTGTTGCGAAGTTGGCGGTGACGACACCGGAGTTCACGCCGTATGCGCCGTCATGACCGATGATTTTCTCGAGTTCTCAAAAGCTGCAGGAAATGACCTCTCCACTCCCATGCCCCATTTCGGATTTCCGGGCTTGAAGGCCGGAGATCAATGGTGTCTGTGTGCGCCGCGCTGGCAAGAGGCATACGAAGCAGGCCGAGCACCCAAGGTGAAGTTACGCAGCACACACATTGCCGCTGCAGAGTTCTGCGACATGGATGCACTGCGCGCCCACGCGATAGATCTGTAGTTACTGCGCGAGCAACTCTTCGTTGAACGACATCAACAAGGAATCATCACCCATCACTGCCCCACTAAGGCCGTGCACTGCTGGCAAAAGTTGTTCGCAGAAGAAACGTGCAGTATTGATGCGTGAAATCTGCTCGGTCTGGTCAATGTCGGCATGAAGTGCAATATGGGCAGACTTCGCCATCACATAGCCACCCACCAATGTTGATAGCTGACGCAAATACGGAGTTGCACCAGACAACACCGCGACTTGATTTGTTGCGTTCTGGAAAAACCATTGCGTTGTGTCGCGAACTGCAGCAACAGCACACCGAAGTTCATTAGCAGTCTTCTCAAGTTCTGGATGTTTGATGAGCTTTGCATCAAGTGCATCAATGTCGTCAAACAACGACATCACCACGGCACCGCCCTTCATTCCCAACTTACGACCCACCAGGTCCATCGCCTGAATACCGTTGGTGCCTTCGTAGATGGTGGTGATTCGTGCATCGCGGTAGTGCTGCGCAACGCCAGTTTCTTCAATGAAACCCATTCCGCCATGAATTTGCACAGCCATTCCTGTGAGATCAACGGCCATGTCTGTTCCCCATCCCTTTGAAATGGGAGTGAGCAATGCAGCCATATCGGAAGCTTTCTCGCGTTCTGCCGCATCAGGGTGATGCGCCGCAATATCAAGACATGCCGCATTCCAATAAATGATGCGACGCAAGGCCTCGATGGTGCTCTTCATGGTGACCAGCATTCGCTTGACATCAGGATGCTGAATAATGGGCGAGCTTTCGCCCGCGGGTGCACCTGGTGCGCGTCCTTGCTTTCGCACAATGGAATACTCAAGCGCTTGCTGATACGCGCGCTCGATCAATGCAAGGCCTTCAAGCCCGACGCCAAGTCGTGCTTGATTCATCATGGTGAACATGTATGACATTCCATGATTCTCTTCACCAATGAGATAGCCGACTGCTCCGTCGTTGTCACCAAATGACAGAACACAGGTGGGACTGGCCTTGATGCCTGTTTTGTGTTCAATACTGACGCAGGTGACATCGTTGCGCGGACCCAATGACCCGTCATCGTTCAACAAATACTTTGGAACGATGAAACAAGAGATTCCTTTTGTTCCAGCTGGCGCATCAGGAGTGCGGGCAAGAACCAAGTGAATAATGTTCTCAGCTAAATCATGCTCACCGAAGGTGATGTAAATCTTCGTACCAGAAATTCGGTATGTGCCATCTGCCTGCTTTACGGCTTTGGTTCGAACCGCACCGACGTCAGATCCGGCATCTGGTTCGGTGAGGTTCATGGTTCCCGTCCATTGCCCAGAGATCATCTTGGGCAAATAGGTCATCTTCTGAATCTCATCACCATGGTGCATGATGGCGTCAATTGCGCCCTGAGTAAGAAGTGGCGCCATGGTCAATGCCATGTTCGCCGAGTTCATGATTTCTTGCAGTGCAATATTGACAACCCATGGAAATCCACCGCCGCCAAATCCGGGATCGAAACCTAATGCACCCCAGCCAGCGTCAACATAAGCGCGGTACGCCTCTTTGAAGCCCTCGGGAGTAGTGACGGTTCCATCGTCGTTACGGTGAGACCCAACGACATCACCCACTTTGTTGAGTGGTGCAAAAGTTTCCTCAAAGAAACGTGCAGCTTCTGACAGCACATCGCTGACCATTGATGAATCAAGCTCGGCAAACTTTGGCAAAGCCATCACGGAGTCCAGGTCACAAAAACGACGCAGAACAAATTCCATGTCTGCAAGCGGTGCTGAATATGTGGTCATTGTGCGTACCCCGTCAATGCTCGCCACGATGATGGCGCTTGAGTTGCTACTTGTTCTGGTGTCATTCGAAGTGTTGATTCAGGAACCAAGTCCGCCAAGGCGCGACCTTCCTTGTAGTGATGAACATTGCCAACACCCACAAACAATTCACGTCGCACAGCGACTTGATCCGCTGGTGGAGACTCCGACAGAAAACCCCACAACGACAATGCGAGGTTGAGGTCGTAGACAGATGGTGCGCGACCAAACAGGGACGCACGGCGTAGCGCAATGAGTGAGCACCCTCGCAAGGCATCATCGATGTCTTCGCCTGCTTGCAACCGCACCCGACTGCGTGCGCGATTTGCCAACGTGATGATGTATCCCTGGTCTGGACCTTGATATCCCAATCGCTCGCCAGCAGGTTGACGCCCTTCAATCTCGCCGGGGCGGCCTGGCTCCCACGCGGCAGGAACAAAATCGGGCGACTCGTAATACCGTGCGGGCTCGGTAGGCGGTACAGGGGCAAATCGGGGTGCAGCCATAGACCCAAACTCTACGCCCTGAGCGTCACGGATAAGGAAGAACTGGGTTACTGGTGGTGAAGCAAGCCATAGACGAGCGACTCTTCAAGCGCTTGCCATGAGGCTTCAATGATGTTGGTGGACACACCGATTGTGGTCCATGAACGGTCACCGTTCGTTGCGTCAATCAGTACACGAGTGACTGCTCCAGTAGCAGTTGCCCCGTCCAAGATTCTGACCTTGTAGTCAGTGAGATGAATGCGGTCAATCTGGGGGAAGCTTTCGCGTAAACATGCTCGCAATGCAGCGTCGATGGCGTTCACTGGGCCATTACCTTCTGCGGTCTGAACAAATCGCTGATCGCCCACCCACACCTTGACTGTGGCCTCGGTAGTAAAGCGGCCGTTTGTGCCTTCATCCGTAATGACACGCATGGACTCAACACGGAACTGATCCTGCTCCCATCCCGTGGCACGGCGCATCAACAGTTCCAACGATGCATCTGCTGCCTCGAAGTGGTACCCCTCGTGTTCGAGGCGCTTCAAATCATCAATGACTTGATTAACTGCGGGACCATCCATTGCGAGTCCAAGCTCTTCAGCTTTCACTTCGATGGTTGCGCGACCAGCCATTTCACTCACAACGAAGCGAGTTCCATTTCCAACAACGTCGGGGTTGATGTGCTCGTACGCATCTTTTGCGCGCTTGATTGCCGACACATGTAAACCGGCTTTGTGAGCAAATGCGGATGCGCCCACGTATGGCGCTTGCGGATTCAATGGACGGTTCAATACTTCTGCCACATGGTTGCTGACTGCAGTGAGTCGGCTTAAGTGGCCGTCTGGCAGACACGCAAAGCCCATTTTCAATTCAAGGTTTGGAATAACTGTGGTGAGATTGGTGTTGCCTGTTCGTTCACCCAATCCATTCAATGTTCCTTGCACTTGACGCGCTCCAGCCAAAACTGCTGCCATTGAGTTTGCAACGGCACAGCCAGTGTCATCGTGACAGTGAATACCAATCGTGGCGTCGTTCCCGACAAATGCCTTTACTGCGGTGACAACTTCCGAAACATCGTGAGGCAATGATCCGCCATTGGTGTCACACAACACCAAGTGAGTTGCACCTTTCATCATGGCCGCTTCAACAACGCGCATCGCGAACTCGGGGTTGTTCTTGTAACCGTCGAAGAAGTGTTCAAGGTCGACCATTACTCGGCGACCGTTGCTCTGTAAAAAATCAACGGAGTCGGCAACCATCAGGACACCCTCATCAAGAGTTGTTTGCAGCGCATTCGTGACGTGATAGTCCCATGACTTTGCAACAATGCACACTGCCGATGTGTTCGCATCGAGCAAATTGCGCAGTGTGGCATCTTCGTCCACTTTTCCTGCTGGTCGACGAGTGGATCCGAATGCAACCAGTGTTGAATTCTTCAACTGAAGCTCAGTCGTTGCACGCGCAAAGAATTCGATGTCTTTGGGGTTTGCGCCGGGCCAACCACCTTCAATGAAATGAACGCCGAGATAATCGAGTTGTTCGGCAATACGCAACTTGTCTTCGACAGTTGCAGATACGCCCTCCACCTGCATGCCATCGCGCAGTGTGGTGTCGAATGCTTCGACTGTCTCTCTGCCTGTGGTGCTCATCGTGTTCTCCGTTTGTCCTGTCAGGGGTAATTCTTGCGTCTGGGATATGAAAAAGCCGCCCCGAGGGCGGCAGGTACGCGCATGTCGGGGCCCGACATGCGCTAGCGAATAATGATGATGGCCGCAGCAGAGCCGACAAGGCGGCGGGACGTGCGAGCGGTCAACATGACGTCAGTATCGCTTCATACACAGCATTCGTCAACCCCTGTGGGGAAATCTGTGGAAAACCCTGTTTCCCCACCCCATGCTGTGTTTCACCTGTGGAGGGGCGCACAATCACACCAGCGGCACGAAGCGCTTCAGACAATTGGTCTAGGCCAATTCACACCAGTGCTTGTACTGAGGAATCTGGCCTCTCACTGCCTGACCGTATACCTCTGCAACCTTGGTGGTGATGGGGCCTGGGCACGGAACCGAGCGATCATCGACTGAATTGATTGCACTGACCTCTGCGGCGGTGCCTACACAAAAGATTTCATCGGCGATGTACAGATCGGAACGAGCGATGTTGCCCTTCTCGACGGTGTACCCGAGGTCTTGCAGAATCTTGATGACGCTCCACTGCGTGATTCCTTCCAAGGCACCAGCCGACAGTGGCGGCGTAATAACTGTTCCGTTGCGAACAACAAAGAGGTTCTCGCCCGTGCACTCACTGACCAGACCTTCTTGATTCAACAAGATGGCTTCGTCATATCCGGCGCGTAATGCTTCCACTTTGGCAAGCGATGAGTTGGCGTAGTTGGCAACTGTTTTTGCTGCGGGAGGCAACATGTTGTGGTCAAGACGCTTCCACGACGAAATCTTCATGCGCACGCCTTTAGTGAGCGCTTCGTCGCCCAAGTACGCACCCCATGGCCAGCAAGCGATAGCGACATCGACCGAGCATGGCAATGTGTTTAATCCCATTTCGCCATAGCCGTAGTACGCAATAGGACGGATATAGCAACCAGGAAGTCCGGTAGAGCGAACGGTGTCTTTTGTGGCCTGAATAAGTTCTTCGACTGAGTATGGAATTTCCATCCCCAAAATCTTCGCGCTCTTGAAAAGACGTTCAATGTGTTCGGTCAGTCGAAACACAGCGGGGCCATCGGCTGTTTCGTATGCACGAATGCCTTCGAACACACCTGTTCCGTAATGCAATGTGTGAGTCAACACATGGACCTGAGCCTTGTCCCAGTCGACGAGCGTTCCGTTCATCCAGATTTTCGGTGTTGGGATAAGGGTGGGCATATGAGCTCCTCAGTAAGGCGTGGTCAGAGATTACTTGCTGGCAACGAGCGCAGCGATGGCGTTTCCAATTTCGACGGTTGTACCCGTGGGAACAGTGTCGCAAGCGGTACGAATTCGCGCTGCCGCATCATTTTCGCCAAGGAACTCAAGCATGAGCGCCGCAGACAAAATGGCAGCAGTGGGGTTGGCCTTGCCGGTACCAACAATGTCAGGAGCAGATCCGTGTGATGGCTCGAACATTGACGGACCGGTTCGTGATGGGTTCAAGTTCGCCGATGACGCCAAACCAATTCCTCCGCTCACTGCACCGCCGAGGTCGGTGAGGATGTCGCCAAACAAGTTGTCGGTGACGATGACGTCGTAGCGATGTGGATCTTCAACGAAGTAGATACATGCGGCATCAACATGGTTGTACGAAGTTCCCACGTGAGGGAACTCGGCGGCCACTTCATTGAACGCGCGTTGCCACAGATCACCTGCAAATGTCAGAACGTTTGTCTTGTGTACAAGCGTGACGTGCTTACGCTCACGTTTGGCTGCCAACTCAAATGCGTACCGAATGCAACGCTCGACACCATGACGAGAATTCACACTTCCTTGAGTCGCAATTTCATGTGGTGTTCCCTTACGCAACACTCCGCCTTCGCCCACATATGGCCCTTCGGTGTTTTCACGAATGACAACAAAATCATGAGGTGTGACATGGCCTGGTGCTGTTCCAGCAAATGGTCGCTGGTTAACGTACAGGTCGAGGTCAAAACGCATCTTCAGCAGAAGTCCACGCTCGATGATTCCTGGCGGCACATCGGGCGTTCCCACGGCACCCAACAGAATCGCGTCATATGCGCGTAGTTCATTAAGAGTTGCGTCAGACAAAATCTCGCCATCGCGCAGATAGCGAGTGCCCCCAAGGTCGAACTCGGTGGCATCAATGTCGACTCCGGCAGCCTGCACCACTTTTACTGCTTCGGCCGTCACTTCCGGTCCGATTCCGTCTCCGCCAATGAGTGCAATGCGATGTGCCATAGGGAGACCAATCTAGAACGCGCAGATAGCCTTCACCGCATGGCAAAGCATCTGCTGTCTGAAGCAACCTACAAACGCCTTGAAGCCGAAGTCGCCCACCTTGAGCACACAGTTCTGCCCGAAGTCGCCGACAAGATTGGCCGCGCGCGCGAAATGGGTGACCTGTCAGAAAATGGCGACTATCACGCCGCCAAAGACGAATACGGAATGTTCAACGACCGAAAGAACTTGGTCCTCAACATTTTGGAGAATGCAGAAATTGCGCCTACTCCCGCCCCTGGGGTGATTGGAGTTCTCTCCACTGTCACCATTCTGTTCGATGGCGACAGCGAGGACGACGCCGAGACCTATCTGATTGGCCACATCGAGGAACGCGGTTCCCTCGAGGGCACAGAAATCATGAGCCCGGTCTCCCCTATTGGTTCGGCACTGCTCGGAAACACTGAAGGCAGCAAAGTTGCCATCACATTAGAAAACGGCGCAAAGGTGTCTGTCACTGTTGTGAAGGTGGACAACTGAACGACCAACGCATTCCCCATCTGCCGACGGGTCGCGCCATAGAACTTCCAGGTCGAGGAACCACGTTCTATCGCGAAATTGAAGGCCCACCGGGCGCGCCAGTTCTCATGCTGTTGCATGGTTGGACGGCAACAGCAGACCTCAATTGGTTTATGTGTTATGAGGAACTTGGAAAACACTTCCGAGTAATTGCCATTGACCATCGTGGGCATGGCCGCGGCATTCGCACGTCGTCGTCGTTCAAGCTGTCTGACTGTGCAGACGATGTAGCGGCTCTTGCCGATCAACTCGGTATCTCCACGTTCATTCCAGTGGGATATTCCATGGGCGGCACGGTTGCGCAGTTGATGTGGAAGCGACACGAACATCGTGTTCTTGGTTTAGTGCTTGCTGCAACCGCCGGACACTTTGTTACCACGCGCCAAGAACGTCTGGCATTCACAGCGCTCGCCGGAGTGGGCGCTTTGGCACGTGTTGCTCCACCATCTGTGCGCGAGACACTCAGCGATCGGTTGTATCTCTCACGAAAAACAATGACGTGGGAACCATGGGCCGCACAACAAGTAGCAAGCCACGAATGGCGACAAATTCTTGAGGCCGGCGCAGCGCTCGGACGATACGACTCACGGCATTGGCTTCCAACAGTTGATGTCCCCACCTCCGTCATTGTCACCACCAACGATCGTGTTGTTCACCCCCAGCGACAACAGACATTGGCGTCGCTTATTCCTGATGCTCATGTTCTTGAAATTGATGCAGATCATGATGCGGTGTATGCGCATGCCGATCGGTTTGTGCCATTGCTTGTGTCAGCGTGCACAACCGTGCATCAGCACGCACAGTCGCGTGTGAAAAATCCGTCATGAAACACGCTGTTGCTCGACGGTCACGGTGGCGACGCAATAGTCGTTTGGCCAGCTTGGGTGCTCGCATTGGCTTAGCTCACGCCGGAACTTCGGCTCGCAAAATCTTTGCGAATGCCGCACGTAAAGAGGAACTTTCACGCGCACGAGAAATGAAAACCGCGCAACAAGTTGCTGATGAATTAGGCAACATGAAAGGCGCCCTCATGAAGTTGGGCCAAATGGCCAGCTACCTCGATGACGGGCTCCCAGAACCACTACGCCTTGCGTTGTCACAACTGCAGTCCAATGCTCCGCCGATGAGCATTGCGCTCGTTCATGAAGCAATCGAAAACGAACTGGGCACACCTGTGTCTGATTTGTTTGTCGAGTTTGACGACGAACCCATTGCTGCTGCCTCTATCGGACAAGTTCATCGAGCCATTCTGCGCACGCCCACCGGAGAACGCGCCGTTGCAGTGAAAGTGCAATACCCGGGTGTCGCCGAAGCAATTGATGCAGACCTGCGCACCGCAGATCTTCTTGGCACTTTGTTGGCATTTGGTTTTAAGAGCCTGAACCCCGAAGACATGGTGGCCGAAATTAAAGACCGGCTACGCGAAGAGCTGGATTACACAAAAGAAGCACAGAACCAACAACTGTTCGCAGACTTCTACCGAAACCATCCATTTATCCATGTGCCAGAAGTTCTGCACGAATACTCCACGTCGCGAATCTTGGTGTCAGAGTTGGTCACAGGACATTCATTTGCCGAAGTTCTCACGTGGCCACAAAATGAACGCAACATGGCAGGCGAAGCAATCTTCCGCTTCGTGTTCCGCAGTCTCTATAGATTTCGCGCATTCAATGGCGATCCACACCCCGGCAACTACATCTTCCACAAAGACGGGAAAGTGACATTTCTCGATTTTGGTCTCATCAAACATTTCACAGAAGAAGAAATGTTGATGTTCCAATCAATGGTGAAGGCTGCAGTGCTTGATCACGATATGGAGACATACCGACGAATCATTGAAGAAGCCGGCATGTTGCAACCAGATGCGCCATTCACCACCGAAGAAGCAGGCGACTACTTTGCCCACTTCTACGAACCGGTACGCGAATCGAAAGACATGACCTGGACCACGGGTTACGCAACGTCAATTGTTCGACACACATTCGACCGCACATCAGCCATTGCTCAATACGCAACCGTGCCTCGAAGTTTTGTGTTCATTCAGCGCATTAACTTGGGGCTGTATGCACTGCTTGGCCAGCTTGGTGCCAGCGGAAACTTCCGTCGCATTAGTGAGGAGCTGTGGCCAATGACGAACGCTGCTCCGTCCACTCCCATGGGCGAGCTCGAAGCCGAATGGCTCGCTACGCGCGACTAGTCGTACCACCACAACCATTTGCCATGCGAGTGCGCATGAGCCAGAACCCGAGCCGATGACATGGAACCATTTTCGTATGTCACTGAACCGATGACTGTGCCAGGAGGTCCTTCCACCGATGGCATTGGAACATGAGGCAATGAGACGACAACTCCCTCTGCTTCTGCGCTCATCCAATACACCGGACGCTCACGACTCGCTTCAGCGAGGTGCTGACCGAAAAGTTCCCATGTGTCCTTAGGGGCATAAACGAGAGCCCACGTTGTGGTGACAACAAGTGGGCCATCAATCTGTTCGAGAAGGGATGGCAGGTCAACAATTGCGTCACCTGTAACGAATTGCACGTCTAATTGAGATGCCGAGTCGAGTGCCGCATTAGTTCTTTCAGTGCGCCCTGTATCTGGCCAAACACACGCCTGCATCCATCGATAGTCATCGGGATTGCGCGTGTCGATGGGATTTCTGTCAAAACCAATCTGTTTCTTGATGGGAGCACGCACAAGAGGTGGTTCGCCATGCAAGACATCGCAACCGATTCGCACAGGTGAATTATGCGGACCATACGTTCCGTAGGCGCCGTAGTCGATGAAACAGCTATCACGAGTCAATGTGAGTCCTGCACTCGTGCCAACATCGACAAGCGTGGCTTCGTGGTCAAGCTCTAATGACGCCAAAGCGGGAACCAATGCCGACACGCGTCCGATTTCATTGGTTTGCACGAACCGAGTCTGAATTACTGGAGCCAGTTCGTCCATCGAATTCAACACGCAACTGATGAATGCGTTACCAACATTCGATGTCGCATTGTTGTAATAGATGTCAAATAACTCGGGCTCTAGCCCACGCAAAACCCGTTCGTGCACGGCGGCCAGCAAAAGGTTTGGGTGAAGTTTGTCGGAGGGTGAGATCTTTAGAAACTCAAGAACTTCCGTGCTGTTCGCGACTGCGCTAGTGATTTTCTCGTACAGCGGTGAATATCCGCGACATTCATTCTCTGAAAATGTCAGCCACAGTGCGGCGAGATCTACCAATGTCATGAAAGAACTGACTCAAAATCGAGACCGATATCAAGAATCGGCGATGAGTGTGTGAGACCGCCCACGCTGATGAAATGAACTCCGGTCTCTGCAACTGCGCGAGCAGTAGCCAAAGTGAGTCCACCACTTGCCTCTAACAACACCGCACGTCCAGTTGATTGTTGATGCGCAACACTGATGGCAACTGCTTCTTTCATGACAGCCGGCGGCATGTTGTCTAACAGAACAACATCTGCTCCTGCGTCTAATGCCACGCGCAATTGATCAAGTGTGTCGACTTCAATTTCAATGGGAAGTTCACTTGCCATCTCACGAACCTTGGCAAACGCTTCCACTACTCCCCCAGCTGCTGCAATGTGATTGTCCTTCACAAGTGCAGCATCACTCAGACTCATCCGATGGTTCTGTCCACCACCGCACCGAACCGCGTACTTTTCCAACTGACGCAACCCTGGTGTGGTCTTGCGTGTGTCTCGGATGATGGCGCCAGTCCCCGCAACCTCGTCAACCCATCGCGCGGTCGCCGTCGCAACGCCAGACAAATGACACAACAAATTCAATGCAGTTCGCTCGGCAGTCAACATCAACTGAGTGGGTGCTTCAACTCTGGCCAAAACATCGCCGGGCCCCACTCTTTCACCATCACGAACCAACATCTCCACCGAGACTTCATTGGCCCCGCAGACCATGTCCACCACTGCAAGCGCCACGTCGAGGCCAGCGATACATCCGTTGGCACGCGCACCAAAGCTGACGATGCTTCGCTGCTGACGAGGAACTGTTGCAACAGATGTGATGTCGACACCACCTGCCAAGTCTTCCGAAATGGTGTCACGAATAACTCGCTGAACATATTCAGCATCAAGACCCGCGTTCTGAAGCCGTTGTTCAATGTCTGAAGAAAGAGCGTGAATGTTCATTTATGACACCTGAATCTGTCCGTCCACCATGCGACACGATAGATGGCGCTGCCATTGGTCAGAGGGAACCGTAAAATCGGAACGACGGTGACAGCCTCTACTTTCCTCGCGTGTGCGCGCAGCTTCAACAACAGCCAATGCAATGGTGAGCATGTTGGTGGCTTCAAATGCCTTTCGCGTTGGCACCACATCTGGAGAAGCATTCTCTGCCAGAGTGTTCAAGATTCGAGCAGCAGATGCAAGACCTTCTGGTGTGCGCACCACTCCCACATACCGAGACATCGCGGAACGTAATGCCGCTCGGTGATACGAATCTATGAGTGATCCATCATTGTCGTCATCAACGGAGACAACTTTGTCTGGCAATTCCCAACTGAGTGCACGACCTACTCGGGTTCCTGCAACAACCCCCTCGGTCAGACTGTTTGATGCCAATCTGTTTGCGCCATGCACGCCTGTACAGGCGGCTTCTCCAACAACAAAAAATCCACGGAGAGAAGTTTCGCCGTTCAGTGATGCCCTAACTCCGCCACACACGTAATGGGCTGCGGGCGCAACAGGTATGAGTTCACGTTGTGGCTCAATACCGGCAGCGCGACACGATGCAGTAATGGAAGGAAACCGTTCGTCGAAGTTGTCAATCTTGCGAGCATCTAAATACACATGGTCGTTTACACCGGCTGGCGCTTGCGCCATACGAGCACTAATTGCCGATGCAACAACATCGCGTGGTGCAAGATCTTCTAACGGATGCACATCTTTCATCACGCGTTGCCCCGCCGCGTCCAGAAGAATGGCCCCTTCCCCTCGAACTGCTTCGCTAATCAACGCTTGTTGACCTGTTGCGTCAGGGCCACGCCACAACACCGTGGGATGAAATTGAATGAACTCAAGATCACGCGCTTCAACTCCAGCGCGCAACGCAAGCGCAATTCCGTCGCCGGTCACCGCAGGAGGGTTGGATGTTGATGCATACACCTGGCCATAACCACCAGTTGCAACAACCACGGCGCGTGCATTGACAATGCCCACACTTTCTACTCCGCCACTTCGATCCAACATGGCCACCTTCACACCGGCAACAGCGCGTTCGCCTCTGGCAGTTGTTCCCACCACTACATCAAGCGCAAAAGCACGTTCCACCACTTGAACACCGGCAAGACGTACCGACTCATCAAGAGTGCGTTGCACTTCAGCCCCTGATTGATCTCCGCCAGCATGCACAATGCGCCGATGCGAATGTCCACCTTCGCGCGTGAGAGCTATTTCACCCGTTTGTTCGCCTGGGTCGAATGCTGCACCCAATTCCATGAGGTAACGAATAGCTGTGGGCGCCTCAGATACCAAGGTGTGCACCGCATCTTCATCGCACAGTCCAGCGCCCGCTTCCAATGTGTCGGAGACGTGATTAGCTAATGAATCGTTGGGGTCTAGTACCGCTGCAAGTCCACCTTGCGCCCAGTTTGTACTTCCCGCATCAAGCGTGTCTTTCGTGACCAAAACAACGTCACGTACTGGTCGTAATGCAAGTGCTGCTGAGAGACCTGCTGCACCAGAGCCAAGGATGACCACATCCGTGGTGACAGTCCATGTGGGTTCTGGCGCGGCCAACGCGCGAGGAACGCAGTTATTCGCCGACACGAGATGGCGTGCCGATCGCAATCATGCGTTCGACGGATTGACGAGCGCGATCTGCTACGTCACGTGGAACATCGACCACATCAGTTCCGTGAAGTAGTGCGTGCTCCAATTTTTCGGGAGTAATCATCTTCATGTACTTACACACTGCGGCGCGATTCACTGGTTGGAAGTCTGTGGTGACATTGACTTTGCGCAACTGGTGCAACATTCCCGTTTCGGTAGCAACCAACACTTTCTTGGACTTTGTTGTGCGAGCCGCATCCAACATTCCACCAGTGGACAAAATGTGTGTGCGTTCGGCTGGCACAACGCCCTCTGACGCCAAATACAGAGCACTTGTTGCACATCCACATTCTGGGTGAACAAACAATTCAGCCTCAGGTTCAGCTTCCACCATGTGTTTCAAGTCTGAGCCGTTAATGCCCGCGTGAACGTGGCACTCGCCCATCCAGATGTGCATGTTGTTTCGCTTGGTCATGCGCTGAACGTGAGCGCCCAAGAATTGGTCGGGAAGAAACAGAATCTCTTTGTCGGCAGGAATGGACTGCACCACTTCCACTGCATTGGAGCTGGTGCAACAGATATCAGTCTCTGCTTTTACAGCAGCAGTGGTGTTGACATAGCTCACTACAACTGCGCCTGGGTGTTCTGCTTTCCATGCACGCAATTGATCTGCGGTAATTGTGTCGGCCAGCGAACAGCCTGCACGCTCATCAGGAATGATGATGGTCTTGTCGTACGACAAAATCTTTGCGGTCTCTGCCATGAAGTGCACGCCGCAGAACACAATGGTGGACTGAGGAACAGTGGCTGCAATTCGCGACAGTGCAAGTGAGTCTCCAACGTGATGTGCCACATCTTGAATCTCGGGCACTTGGTAATTGTGCGCCAAGATGACGGCATCTTTTTCTTCAGCGAGCGCTCGAACACGCGCGGCCCACTGTGGATCAACTGTTGAAGTCACGCCAATAAGGCTAAGCGCCCAATTGCCCTTTTGCGCATTTGTGAACAGCGCGATGATGTGACATTGAGATTGTGAAAAGTCGCACGTTTACCCTGATGTACTCGGCAGATTCACCGGAGGGTCAAACCAGAAGCGAGTGATGGCATCGGCCAATGAACCTGTGGCTGAGCCGGGGTCGGTAACGATGTCATCGGGCGCGTCAGCAAATCGCAAAACGCTGGCGACACCGTGGTCTGCGACAACCACCACCAATCGCACTCTGCGACGAAGAGCGTGTTCGCTTGGTGCTCCCTCAATTGATCCGTCCGGCCCAAGTGGTGCTGCCCAACCTGTAGTAACAATCGCTGCGGCGTCAAACATGCGCGCCAATGCACTTGACGGCGAATCAAGAAGTTCATACACGTCCGGATGTTGCGACAATGAACACAAATTCGGTTCGGTCGTTGGCCTGTCTGCACAATTCACTCCGTACAGTCGTGCACCAGATAACTCGAACGAATCAAGAAGCGAATGCAATTTCGCTTCAACACCGGTGGCGATGTCGGTGATGTCTGCGAGTGAAACAGGAAGAGAGGGTCGGTCGTCATTCATGCCGCCATGTGGAGCCACAGCTCGAATAGACGGAACCTACTGTTGAAGAAATTCCGACAACGTCTTTGCCGCACGCGCGACGGCGGAGCCATATTTCGTACCGGGTGATCGTGTCATTCGTTCGAGTGGCCCCGACACCGAGAATGCTGCAACAACATCTCCGTACGAATCAAACACGGGTGCGCTCACCGACGCCACGCCCTTTACTCGCTCTTCGACAGATTCGATCCAGCCCGTTGATGTCTTCGTTCCGCTGAGTACTTTCCCTGCAGAACCACGCGTCAGGGGAAACAACGAACCTTCGGCCACAATCCATCGCAAACCATTTGGCGACTCAAGCGACACAACACAGCGTCGGCCATCGGTCTCGGGAACAAAGACCTGAACGCTCTCACCAGTTTTGTCGCGAACCTCGGCGGCCACGTCGCGCGCACGTTCCAAGAATGGAAACTGATGAGAAGCTGCGCGGCCTAAGCCAGCAAGTGTCGGGCCAACGCAATACAACCCTGCATCATTTCGCCGCACGGCTCCGTGATGTTCAAGTGCCGCAAGCAAGCGATGGCACGTGGCACGCGGAAGTCCGGTGGCATCAATCGTTTCATTCAATGACAGTGGACGTGTGACAAGGGCGTTCATCACGAGAAACGCCTTGTCTAAAACTCCGACCCCTGATACGCTGTCCATTGTGTGGGAATCATATCCCATATATTGAGACAACGCATACTGCGTGTGCGGAAGGATTCATATGTCGACACCGTTAACACTTCCCCAGAAGGTGTGGGACCAACACGTTGTGCACCAAGCTGCTGGCGAAGCAGATCTTTTGTACATCGACCTGCACCTCGTGCATGAAGTCACCAGTCCTCAAGCCTTCGACGGTTTACGGATGACCGGCCGACCACTTCGTCGCCCAGACCTCACTGTTGCGACAGAAGACCACAACGTTCCCACCGCAGACATTCACCTGCCCATTGCAGATCCCATTTCCGCACGTCAGGTACAGGTGTTACGCGACAACGCGAAGGAATTTGGTTTCACGCACTTCCCCATGGGAAATGATCGTCAAGGAATTGTTCACGTCATTGGACCAGAACAAGGGCGAACACTTCCGGGGATGACCATTGTGTGCGGCGATAGCCACACAGCAACGCACGGTGCTTTTGGTGCACTTGCATTTGGAATCGGAACCAGCGAAGTAGAGCACGTTCTTGCAACACAGACACTTCCGCAATCACGTCCAAAGTGGATGTCTGTCACTGTTGATGGCGATGTTCCAGAGGGCGTGACTGCAAAAGACATCATCCTTGCCATCATCGGAAAAATTGGAACTGGTGGCGGAATTGGTCATGTCATTGAGTATCGAGGTTCCGCGATCCGCGCCTTGTCGATGGAAGGCCGCATGACAGTGTGCAACATGAGCATCGAAGCTGGCGCAAAAGCAGGCTTGATTGCACCGGACGAAACAACATTCGAGTACTTAAAGGGTCGCGAGCACGCACCCAAAGGTGCAGATTGGGACGCCGCAGTCGCAGCATGGAAAGAATTGAAGACAGATAACGGTGCCAAGTGGGACAAAGAAGTCTTTATTGACGCATCAACATTGACGCCGTATGTCAGCTGGGGAACAAACCCCGCTCAGGTTCTCCCCATTGATGGAGTGATTCCTTCGCCATCAGATGCTGCAGACGACACCGCGGCAGACACCATTCAGCGTGCACTTGACTACATGGGACTCACGCCAGGAACCAACATGCGCGATGTTCGAGTGGACACAGTGTTCATTGGTTCTTGCACCAACGGACGCATTGAAGACATTCGCGCTGCTGCTGCAGTTTTGAACGGACGCAAAGTCACTGTAAAACGAGCCATGGTGGTGCCGGGCAGCCATGCGGTGCGTGCGCAAGCAATTGCCGAGGGACTCGACAAGATTCTCATCGACGCCGGAGTCGACTTCCGTGAACCTGGTTGCAGCATGTGTCTTGCAATGAACCCAGACAAACTTGCACCTGGTGAACGCGCTGCAAGTACGAGCAACAGAAACTTCGAAGGACGTCAAGGGCGAGGCGGACGCACCCACCTTGTCTCCCCCGCTGTTGCAGCAGCAACCGCTGTTGCCGGACACTTCGCAAGCCCAGGAGATCTGAAATGAAAGCTGTACAAGTCATCACCGGTCGTGGCGTTCCTTTGAAGCGAAGCGACGTCGACACCGACCAAATCATTCCCGCTGATTGGTTGAAGCGTGTTGAACGAACCGGCTTTGAAGCTGGACTTTTCAGCACCTGGCGCGATGATCGCAACTTTGTTCTGAACGATGAAAAGTACGCAGGGGCCAGCATCTTGATTGCGGGGCCAAGCTTCGGAGTTGGTTCATCACGCGAACATGCAGTGTGGGCTATTCAGCAATACGGATTTGATGCAGTCATTGCACCAAGCTTCAGTGACATTTTCCGTAACAACTGCACAAAGAACGGTCTTGTTCCCGTTGTACTTCCACTGTCATCGGTGGAAAAACTGTGGGACTTGGTGGAATCAAATTCAACCACCGAGATTGTTGTAGACATGGAGCGCTTACTGGTGGAAGTTCCGTCCGCCGGATTCAGCGAATCGTTCCCAATGGATGCACCAACACAACACCGTTTCTTGAACGGACTTGATGACATTGGCATCACGTTGACCCATGCCGACAAGATCAGTGAATTCGAAAAGTCACGCCCAGCCTGGCTTAAGGCCTAAATCCAATTAATTTTCTACGACTCAACGAGTTACAAAATCTTGACGGTTACCGTCTTCGACACTGTCTTTGGTTTCCTTACTTTTGAAGTCGCTCTAGGTGTGACCGATACTTTCATCACACACGAACCTTTTTTCAATGCACGAATTATGCGATGAGACGCAACGGAACAAATCTTCCTTGACTTTGAAGAAACCGTAACCCTAACTTTTGCTCCAACTGGCACCGTTAGGCCATATGCCTTGGAAGCCGATGACACAGTCCGAGTGCGACCTTTCTTCAAAGTTGGCGTAACGAATTTGGGTGCTGGCTTTATAAGAGTGACCTTGACGGTTGGAGCCGAGAAAGTAAACCCAGATGCAGCAAACTTGAACCATCCATCTGCAAACGACATTGATGTTGTGACGGTTTTGGGAGAACCATCCTCTCCAAAAACCTCCACTTTTGAAGTCGAGGACGAATCGTCAAAGCCGTAGAGGCACTTGGCGATGTCTGATCGAAGAATCAAGTCATACGTTCCCTTAAATTCGGTAGTCCCATCCTTTTCATAGTGGGGTGAGGCAACCTTGTAATTCATGGAAGATGTGGTGGCATCGAATGCAGGAGGGCCTTCTGCGTACAACGTTGCATTTGTGGCAACAATGCCCGTCACTCCTGTTCCTTCACTGATGCACTTTGGCGCTTTGGCCATCTCGCCGTAACTCAATGTTCGAACATTCCACACTGAAGGAATTGAGGTGGCTTTGTCTTGAATAAAGTTCGTCCATAATTTCAATTGCGAGAAGCTTGCTTCGGAGTACGCGGCGGGTGTGGACAATGCGTTTCTCGAAGATGGCGAGTTTGACAAACTTCCTGGATTCCGCGTGCCACACGAATTGGGACAATTGTCGCTGAACCATTGCTGAATTGACGACGGAATAGAGGCCCACTGTGCACCAGTTGACACAGTTGGGACTTTCACCGGGTCGGCCTCAATAGAGACTGTTGTGACATTGTCAGCACGCGAGATACTCGCCTTCGGATCCTTCATGCGACCATGTAGCCAGCCAGTTGGCGTAGTGGAGAGCCGAACCTTTAGAGCAAATCGAGAATTTGCAGGAAATGCATGCTTCAGTGCACACTTCGAATTCTCACCCCAATTACGACAGCGGTAACCGCCATCTTGATCAGCTGCCACTCCGCGAAAACTAACTCGTGACCGCCCATTAGTCGTTTCTTCAACGTAATCATCCATGCATGTTCCGTTGAACTGAGGATTGCACGTTGTCTGAAAGATACTGACAGGAGTGATATTGGCAAAAAATGTCCGCAATGGTCGCAGCGCATCTCCATTTGTTTTCATTCCGGTCACTTCAACTGTGACCTGATAGTCACTCCCGAAAGAATGTGGCAAGTCTGGAAACGTCCACAGACTTGGACTCTTTCCACTCGGAACACCCTCGCTAGGTGATCCGGTGTATGCATTTGGAGCCGATGCAGGGAAGAACTCTTTAAAAAGCCCCGCTGTGAGCACCCCCGAGGGTCCGACTGTACTCACCGACTCAATGCAGTCAATTGTGATTGCTTGGGTGCAAGGACCGAGAACGGCCTTAAAGCTGTAGCCGTTGGCGCCATCACATGGAGCGGACGTAGCACTTGAACACAATCGCGTTCCCGTCGGCGTTTCGGTTGTCAACACGCTGACGTTATTTCGTAATCCTGATACTTCGTCGAGTTCAAACCCATGAAAACCAGCAGATGAAGTGAATGAGCTGGGAATTTGTTCATCCTCGACACCAGCAGAAATTACGGGGTTGGAAGAAATTATTCCGACGGCAGACACAGCAGCTATCAACACAAAAACTTTTCTCACCTAGAGCACTCTAATGAAGGAAAGTTCTGAGATAGCGAGGAGGTCACGATTTGCCAATGGCAACACGAAACTCATTGATGTCATTCGTTCGAAACGAACGGCCAGCGGTCTTGGTGCGCTTCGAGCAGGTCATATAAGCGATCTGCCAGACCAGTAGCACGACGAATGTTTGTTGTTGCTGCATGCAAAAGAACGTCTGGTGTTGAGACCAGGGTGAGATGTGGTTTGGCGCGAGTGATACCGGTGTAGACCAACTCACGGGTCACAATCTGCGTCGCCTGAGTGGGCAACATCAGGATGGTATGCGCATACTCACTTCCCTGGCTCTTGTGAATTGTGAGTGCGTGCACAGTTTCAACCGGCGGCAACTTTGTGACTGGTATGCGTCGAATTCCGCTGTTTCCTGAGAAGACTGCAATGCGCTGACCTTGTTCGTCCTCGCAGACGATGCCAATGTCACCATTAGACAAATCGTTGACGTAATCGTTCACTACCACCATGATGGGTCGACCGATGTACCACTGACCTTTTGCACTGTTGCCCAATTTGCGGTCAATGGTGGAATTCCATCCGCTCACACCGAACTTTCCACGTCTATGTGCACAGATGAGTTGCAGTTGACCTCGAAGGTTCAGCAGACTTTCCATGTCTTCATCTGATCGAGCAACAGATGCAGCCTCGCAGACAGTTCGAGCATGACGCAGAACTTGCTTCGCAACTTCGTTGAGCCCAGTGGGGTCGTCTGTTGGATTCACCCATGTAAAGCGCGGCAACTCTTTCCCGTCTGTATCAACACCAACTGGATACTCCCGCGTCAGGGACTCCATAAGTTGCTGAGGTTCATTACCATTAATTGCATCGCTAATCATGGCGACAGGTGAACCTTCGCCGAATCGATACTTTCCAGTCATCTGAGTGACGAACGATGGTCCCATGTCAGACGCAAGACAAATGTCAGCCAGAACGCTTCCCGATTCAACACTTGCCAATTGGTCTTTGTCCCCGACGAGAACCAATGTTGTTTTTGGTGGCAACGCATCAAGAACATGTGCAATCATCGATAGCGGCATCATTGATACTTCGTCAATAATCACCACATCAAAATCCAATTGGTCTTCCGCATTCTTCCGATACTGGCGTCGACTTGATGGGTTGTACTTCAACAGTTTGTGAATGGTGCTCTTTGGAAGGTCAAGAATTCGTGCCCGCATCTCGTCAGATATCTGCGCTGAAATTTCTGGAGTATCCAAGGCATTTGCAAGCGCAAACTTCATTCGCTTCGCCGCTAATCCCGTAGGTGCTGCAAGTGCAACCGAGTGTTCGCTGTTGTTTGGTTCGCCGAAATAATCAATGAGCTGCTGAGCGATAGAAGTTGTTTTTCCAGAACCTGGTCCGCCTGTGACCACGCGGAGCTTTCCAGCAAGCAACATGTTGCATAAACGATTAGCAACGTTCGATTCTTCAACAAATGCCTTTTGCGAATACAGCGCGTTCCCATCTAGAACAAATGGAGTAGTCAACGCATTGGATCCAGCGCCAACGAGATGTGGGTGCTGGTGCAAAACGTCTTGCCATTCACTCACCGATGTGAGCCACGAAAAAGACGATGACTTCTTCTCGTTCCATTTCGCTAGATCCTCAAGTCGGACGCAGGAATTTCCCGTTGCAGGATTCTCCATCACAATCGCCAAGGCAAAACACACCCACGGATTCTGTTTAGCCGGCACGTCGTGCGCTTCCATGATCAATCGTGCACTAAGAACCGCCTCTTGTGATACGTATCCAGTGGCTACGTATGAAGACAATGCGCTAGGCACACTCAGAGATGTAGCGACAGTTCTCATGACGCCACCCTCGAAAACAGATCAGATAGCTGCGACCACATACCATGAGGTGCTTGCCATGTGAATATGCCATGGCGATGACCGTCCGTCTCGGGAGTGTCCTCACCCACCATGCCGCGTACGAAGAAATAGGCGAAACCAGCGACTGCAGAATTGGCGTCTAACTCGGGTCTGACCCAACGCAAATATCGATACACACTGACCCCATAGATCAATGCCTGCAGCGGATAGTCATGGTGCTCCATCTCCTCGAGCATTGATGAGCGCGAGTAACCATCAATTCTGGTGGTGACGCCGTCACGATCAAGACGATTAGTCTTGTAGTCGGTGATGAAAAATTTCTGTTGACCGTCCATATTCACGCGCAACAGTGCATCGATAGAACCATTCATTAGCCCCACCAATTGAGCAGAAAATGATTGCTCTAGGCCCGTTAGATAACCCATGAGAATGTCGTCGTGACGTCCTGCAGCAATCAACGATTGTTTGACCACGGTTCCAATCTCTGCAACGGTCACATTCGCTGCAACATCCGCAAGACCCATTTCAAAACCAAGTTCGTCAAGACGATGACTGCGCGTGATGTCTCGTAATCGAGTAGCCGGCAAGATTCCACCGAATGGTGTGTTGAGCGACAACAACACCCCTTCGATAATGCTGTCTCGATGCGGAGACAACGACCCCACCACTACCTGAGAGACAACACGCTCTACCTCTTCGCGAAGGTCTTGCGCAGCGAAGTCAATCAACTCGTACACCTTGTGCATCACAGTGCCGAAATACGTTCCACCAGGGACTTGAGCCATGGGCATGGCTGGCACACCAAGCTCGACGTCTTCGGCATATCCAGAGCGAATTGTGATGATTTCATCATCATCGCCGGAGCCGCCACCTGCAGACTCAACAAGCGCAACCGGACTTGAAGATTCTCCTCGGTTGTTTTTCGTGAGTCCGCTAAAGGAGAGCCGACTGTAGGTGGTAGCCACACGGCGCTTCATCTCTGCAATTTTCAACGTGCCTTTGGGCTTTTCCTCGGCGGAAAAATTCGGTAATCGTGGCGGGTTCTCGTAGTTGAGAATTTCAACACATGTTCCATCTGCAACTTCATCAACTCGCTCCAGGAGACCATCGGTGAGACGCTCTCCTGTTCCTGTTGCATACACAACACTGACGTGGTGTTTCGCTCTGGTCATTGCCACATAAAACAGGCGCTGCTTCTCCCCTTTCTCTTCTTTCTCCCGAAGAGATTTTCCAGAAGGGTTCGGCTTATCGAGAACCCAACCAATGTCAATTGTTCGCCGACGAATACCTGAACCCTCATTGACAGTGCCGTGAAACACCGGGGCAGGCTGTTTGCCGCCTCCTGGCTTTACCTTCCACAAGTCAGCCACCACAACGACGGGAAATTCCAAACCCTTTGAAGCGTGCACGGTCATAATTTGCACCGCATCTCGGTCGCTTTCGACTCGTCGACTCACCGTCTCTGCGGTGGCCTCAAGATCTACCAAGCGATCAAAGGCGTCAAGTACAGCATCAGGAGAACATCCCTTTCCGTGAGTCTCTGCATGCAACAGTTCAATGACATGGGCAAAGTCTGTTTCTCTGCGTTCACCATCTCGGCCTTCAACAAGTCGTTTCAGGACATCGTTGTCACGACGCATGGCGTGAGCCAACGCATTAACTCCCCTTCTTCGCAATATTGCAGACCAGTCGAAGACTCGCTGTGCGTACACGCTTAACGCCTCGTCAGTGATGGAACCAACATCAACCAGCTGAGCACCAATAAATATGGTGGCCGCAGCCAAGCGCACAGCCGACTCATCGCCAGGAGATGCCATAGCCTGCAATAGTCGACGAATGTCTGACGCCATCACACCAGACATCACGCTTTCGGTTCCAGAGCTAACGGCAGGCACGTTGAAGTGGCGTAGAGCAGCCTCAATCTTTCGACCGTTCGCCTTGCTAGTGACCAAGACACAAATGTCTTGAGGGCGAAGCGGCTCTTTTGCATCGCCAATCTTCACGCTCTGCAACAACTCGAGAACTCGCACTGCAGTGGGATACACAACAGATGGAGCGCGACCGTGTTCCCCAATGTTGAGAACTGAGAGGGAGGGAAATGTCCCAATGCTTGTAACGGGAGCACCGTCTCGCGCTGACACCTTTAGATATTCAATTCCGTCGCCAAACTCTTCGCCATTAAAGACCGCGTTTAACGCGTCGATGAGACGCGCATCACTTCGCCAGTTACGTGTAAGAGTTTGCACCTTCGCTTCATCACGGTGAGAGAGATACGCCTCTACATCAGCACCACGGAATCGATAGATGGCCTGCTTCGGGTCACCAACGGCAATGAGTTTGCGTTCGGTTTCGTTGACTGCAAAAGCAGACCGAAAAATGTCCCACTGCAACTGATCAGTGTCTTGAGCCTCGTCAATAATTGCAATTTTGAATCGTGACCGAAATGCATCGGCAACTGCGACATCACCTTTCGGTCCCAGAATGTCGGCAGTTCGTAGCAACAAATCGTTGAACGTAGGGTCACCACGCGTGATGTCTGTGATGCGATTAACGCACGTACGCACCATAAAGCGCACCTGCTCCCCGAAATCATTGGAATTCTCATCGCCAGATTCATCGATGTTGTTGTTCACCAGAAGAACCGATCGCGGAGACGACAAAGATTCTGAAACCACTTTGACAAGCCGCTCGGTAAATTGCTTGACATTTCCGATATTGGTTGCGCCGTGTGTCATCACATACGAGACGACGGTTGAATTCACAACATTTTCAACAATGCCCTTGATGTCTGCGTCAGTGCGGCCCTCTCCCACAACCGGCAGACCTGCCATTGCCATTACTCGCGAACACACGGAATGAATCGTGGAGATTGTGGCGCTATCAAATTCACGAATCGCTCGATCAAGACGCTCGGCGTAGATCAACTGGTCCTTGCCTTGTAGGGAGATGCCAACAACATCGCCTTCAGCAATGGTGTTTTCACGCAGTGACTTTTCTAATGACATCAACTGACGTCGTATGCGATCTCGAAGTTCTGCAGCAGCATTTCTGGTAAAGGTTGTCACCAAGATTTCCGAGATACGCAGGTCGTGTTGAGTTGCCAACAGCAACGCAACCGCACCTGCAACGGAGAAAGTCTTTCCACTTCCGGCACTGGCCTCAACTGTGAGACCGTTTTGTAATTGAGAATCAACAAGTGAAAACTCGGGGGGTGTATGGGTTGAGTGTTTCATTTCACCAACCTCCATCCATAGGGCTTTTTCGTGGTCAACTTCGTTGATTTCACAAAATTGAAGAGTGCCGAGAAAAATGTTGACATCAACCCTGCTTCATCCGCGTATACCTCATCGCACTCAGGTGAAGCTCCGTACACCATCAATTCATACGACCGCGAGTACCCACGTTCGTCTCCCACAAATGAATCAAATGCATCCTCCGCCGCGTCACGAACATCGTCCGTGGGCGTACCGGCTGCAAACAGGATTTCAGCTGCGGAACCGAACAATGGGCATGCATACGAACGCCCAATTGGCTCAACAGCAAGTAGTTGCATGAGTTTGTCCAGAGCAATGTCAGGGGTAATTGTTTCATCAATCTCAATCGTTCGACGAAGCGTTGACGACTTACCCGTGGATAACTCATAGAGAAATGCCTTCTCTAGCGGCAACCCGCTGGCGATGACCGCAAGAACACGTACCACTATTCGTGAAAAATCCGAGGGCGAGCCTTTACTGAAAGTCACGTAACCGAGAGTTGCTTCATCGCTGTGATAACCCTCAACGCTGCCCGTCAATGTAGGCAACCCTTCAGCACGAAGGTCAATGTTGACTGACTTCGCAGATGACGGAAGGTCTTGCTGATACGCCGTACGGTAGGCATTGACCAGGTCAATAGCTGCAGTTACTTCTTTCTCATCAAATGGCGCAATAGGCAACACATCGGACGAATACAGCAATGACTGCAACTGATCATCAGAAAGGTTTTGATAGAAGGCTTCGCGGCACATTCGTGATACCGAGTTTCCCTCTACAAACAATGGCAAGACATTGCTGACGTCTTCTTTGTCCCATTGTTTTCGAATCTTAAGACCAGTCTCTAAGAAATGACGAAGTGGATCAATGACCAGTGTCTCCAGTTGAGACAATGTGATTTCCTTCAACGCTTCAGGCAGAACAATTGTGTTAACAGCACCGTTGGTGACGCCCTCTGATGATGCGCGCACTGTGACGCGTTCAATTGCAGCCAACAATCCAGCTTTGTCATGAGACCAGATTCTTCCTGCAACGGGGCCCTTTTCCATCTGAAAGTTCTGTGGGCTTCCCAGATGTCGGGGGTGTGAATATTCAATCGCGCAGAGGTCCTTATCTTCATCAGATACGTCCACCCCACATTCCTTACAGAAATCTAAGAATTCACTGAGAGGAGTAATGAGTGGAACCAGTTTGTTGTTCTTGATACTGCGACCTGTGCACGTGACGATGAATGTGTCTTCTGCCGCCATTAATGCGTCTAAGAAAATGCGGCGTGATTCAACCTTTGCATCGCCGTCCCCCAACATCGGCGTCGCAGCAACCAAGTCGTCACCCTCGGGTTCCCCCATTGGCAAAGTGCCGTCGTCAAAGCCGACAATGCACACCACTTTGAAAGGAACCGTTCGGAGTGGAACAAACGACGTGGCAGTGATTGAGCCACTTCGCAGTGGCAGACGACCCGAGACAGCGGTGAGTTCGCCTGTGACATAGTCAGCAAATTCCGAGAACGGCACCAACTGAGCATCAGAATTACTAGTACTGCCCAAACTGTTGCTTGCGCGTTGGAATGAATTCAAGACGTTGTACACATCGTCAAGGTCTGCGCTTGACTCTCCACACAAACCTTGCAGCGCAATTTCTGTTTCGAGACACCATTCCTCAATTGATCGCTGCTGGCGAGATTGTTGCTCGAAATGTGCGACAACAGAGAGAACACCAATAAGAGTGGTGAGCGGGCCAATATCTGACGACTCAACAAATGGCACGGGGCGAATTCCACCAGCCATCACCGGCGCGTCGGCAGCGACTGCCATCACGGCACCCATAATGGAACGCTCTAATGATTCAATCCAACCGTGCGCATTAAGGGTTGGCGCTACTAATCCGTGTTGCTCGCGATGTTCTGCATCAAGGCCCCATCGAAGACGGGTGTTTCCTAAGTGACGGCCCCAAACGGCCACATCCGAGGCGCTAATTCCGAAGTTTTTCATGACTAGCGGAGATGTAGCGACCATCATGAACGATTCCAGATCAAATCGCGATGCCACCAATTTCAAAACATTTGTTGCAAGATCTGCCCCATTATTGATGTCTTTCAGTGTGCGGTCAGCCACAACAAGAGGTAGTCGAAACTCACGCCCACTCGAAGTAACAACTGTCTTATCGAAAACCGCTTCCAAGATTGGTGCTGCGTTCTGAATATCGGCACACAGAACTACAACATCGTGTGGTTGCAGATTCTCGTCTTCATCAAAGGCATGCAGAAGGGCGTCGTGAAGAACCTCAACCTGCCGCGCCAAGTTGTGAGCGCGATGTATCTGAACCGACGAATCAGTTTTCAGGTGTTCATTAACAACCGGTGGTGCATCTGAAATTCCATGCTGCAAGGCATGAAGAATGGTGGAACTGGAACGTCCATCACGCTGGATAAATTCGGCAGAGATACCGTACGCAGCAAGTAGCAGTTCAAGATCGAATGACGACTGCATCCATGCCGGCGGCAGTCGAAGTGACGATGCAGACAGAGGTTCAAATTGCGACGGAAGTGGAAGTTCATCCGCATTAGGCACAACACCACTTGCCATGTTGTTCCATTGTTCGCGCAAGTACGGCGACTGATGCACAAAGACAACTTCAACGTCAATCACAACGCTGAGAGCCGAGATGATCTCCATGTTTGACGGAGAGATAGTTTCGAAACCCGCAATCATGAGGCGATCTGGAATGCCTGGGATGCGCTCCCCCTTGCGCATTCTGTCGCACAGTTCCGCATTAATGACGGGCCATGGCGTAGCGCCAACAATGTCGCGAACCCGTTGCCACAATTGGAATTGCCAGTGAAACTTTTCTTCTGGCAAGTCACCTAATGCAGAAACACCACGATGCCATGAACGAATCAGTTCTGGTCGACGCGTCGCATAGCGGTCAAATCGCTCAGCAAGAATTCGTGCGGCGTTCAGCCGACCGTTGTACTTCTTCTCTAGCTGTGGAGTTTTTGAAAATCCATTCAATGCTTGGAGAGTGGCCAAGTTGACGCGATTACGTTCCCATGGGTCGGTGGAAAGTCCGGCAGCTTCCCGAAGCATGCGATGGAGATAGCCAACGTATTGAACATTGACATTGGCAAAAATTCCATCGCGGCGGCCATCGGCAGATCCGAGTGTGGAAGCAAGAAGTGGCGTCAGCCACGAACGCACACCAATGGTGGGCACAACAAGTACCTGGGGCGCAAACTCGTCTCGAACATGAAGATCTCGCTGGAGGTATTGCTGAACGGGTTCAACGATGCCCTGGAGTTGATCAACAAACGAGACAGTTAACGCCATGGGGAACCTCCGCCGGACTGCCTAGGGAACTGGCAAACCAACATGAGCATGGTACGCAAAGGGTGTGGCGCATCATTTACCCAAATGGCGACTACAGAAATAGGGAAAGGTCCTGAAGCCTCTTGTCGTTCGAAAACACCTCGACGGGAGCTGCCAGTGGCAGGCGCAGGGCTCTCTGAATAATCCGACACGTGGTGTGTTGGTTGTACTCAGCCAAGGTGACTGCCCACCCGTCGCGTCCAGCTCGCGCGGTACGGCCAGACCGGTGCAGGTACGCCTTTGTGTCGATGGGTGGAACGTAATGAATCACGCAAGCGACATCGTCAATATCAATGCCTCGTGCCGCCACATCGGTGGCGACGAGAACTTTCAACTTGTTATCGGTGAATCGTTCAATTGCTTTCTCGCGCGCCGCCTGCGACAAGTCGCCATGAATTGCCGCCGCGTTCACACCTAGGTCTTGCAAATTTTCTGTGACGCGATCGCACAAACGCTTCGTGTCGCAGAAAACCACCGTTTTCCCTGTGGAGGCAACAATCGAAGCAATCACTTTGTCTTTGTCCATTTTGTGAATTGCCAAAAACAGGTGATGCATGGTTCCCACAGTGTCGGTCGGTGCATCGATTGACACTTCTTCGGGCGACTTCATATAACGACGTACGAGGTTGCCAACTTGGCCATCGAGAGTGGCTGAGAACAACATGGTCTGATGCTCACCAGTGACATGGCGCAAGACCCACTCAACTTGTGGTGTAAAGCCTTCATCGGCCATGCGGTCTGCTTCGTCTAGCACCACCACTTCCACATCGGCCAATGACACCTCGTCTTCCTTCATGAGGTCAATGAGTCGAAGAGGAGTAGCAACGACGATGTCGACACCCTTTTCTAAAGCATCAATTTGATCGTCTCGCGATGCTCCGCCGTACACCGGGAGGATGACTCGGTTGCATTCGGCACCAATTGGTTGCAGAACCTCGGCGACCTGAAGTGCCAGCTCACGGGTAGGCACCAGCACCAAACCCCGAGGGGCGCGAACGCGAGAAAACTTTGACGTACGAGCCAACATCGGAACACCGAATGCCAGTGTCTTGCCCGACCCAGTTCGTGCGCGACCACAGACGTCAACTCCACGCAGCGCTACTGGAATGGCTTCAGTCTGAATGGCAAATGGCGCGGAAAATCCAGCAGCTGCGAGGCCTTTGTCCACCTCGGGCGGCACTCCGAGTGCTGCGAAACCTGTGGGAATGGAGAGAGGCGACGTCATGACAGGTTCCTACCGTATCTGTGTAGGGGCGCTGTCGTCGTGACCAACAGATGAACGCGACCTGAACGGGTCAGTCAGAAAGTTGAACTTTTTGGAAAAAACTGTGTGATGGGCTTTCTCATCAGTTAGTTTCATCAAGCCTGACGCGAGAAAGCCTCGCGCAGAAAGGAATAACCACTCACGGATCAGCACCGAGCAAACGTCGTACGGACCGGGTCACTAGACAACGGCGTGCGCCACCCGCCACGGGCGAACCCTCTACCCAACAGGGAGGAGTTCTCATGGACGCACAACTGGACGGAACACAAACAAGTGGCCGAAAAGGGATTTCATACGACTGGCAAGCATTGCTCGTGCCAGCAGAACCGGAGTTCAGCGAATCGCTGAATGAACTCATCGACGACGAAGTCGTCGCGGAGCGTGGGAACTGATACCCATTAACGCAACAACTTCACCCCTCATCCCCCGTCGCATTCTTGTTCTAGGTTGCGGCGGTGTTGCCCAGTGCACACTTCCATTGCTTGTACGCGATGTGAAAATCAACCCATCGTCCATCACTGTTGTTGACTTCGTCGACAATCGGGAACGTATTGCCGATCTCATCGCTCAAGGCGTGCAGTACGAGATTGGTCGCGTGACTCCGGAGAACATTGACGAGTTCTTGTCAGCTCGAGTCTCCGATGGCGACATGTTGCTGGACCTCGCATGGAACATCGATGCGCCAACAATTCTCACGTGGTGCCACAACAACGGCGTTCGGTACTTGAACACATCAGTTGAATTGTGGGACCCATACGAGGACATGGCCGCCACTCACCCACTGGACCGAACTTTGTATGTACGCCATCAATCCTTGCGCAAGATGGTCGACGCATGGGGCGGCAACAGTGGAGCAACCGCTGTTCTTGAACACGGTGCAAACCCAGGGTTGGTCAGCCATTTCGTCAAGCAGGCGTTGGCTGAAATCTCCACGAAGATTCTCACCGATGGTCTTGCTGGTGATCGACGAACTGCATTGGAAAATGCGTTGGCTAATGGCGAATTCAACAAACTCGCCATGTTGACTGGCACAAAAGTCATTCATATTGCAGAACGCGACACACAAATTTCGAACAAGCCAAAAGAAGTCAACGAATTTGTAAACACATGGTCAGTTGATGGCTTCTACGAAGAAGGCATTGCACCAGCCGAATTGGGTTGGGGAACACACGAAAAGCGTCTTCCACCGCGAGGCTTCAAACACGACGACGATGGCCCCAGCAACCAGATCTGCATTGCACAACCTGGAATGAACACGTTGGTTCGTTCATGGGTGCCATGTGGCGAAACACATGGAATGGTGATCCGTCACGGCGAGGCCTACACGATGTGCCATCACCTCACGGTTCGCGATGATCAGGGTGTCGATATCTACCGCCCCACAGTTCATTACGCATATTGCCCATCAAACGATGCCATCGCATCAGTGCATGAATTGCAGATGCGTAATTGGGAAATGCAACCCAAGCAGCGTTTGCTGAACGATGAAATAATTAGCGGACGCGACGAATTGGGAGTGCTGTTGATGGGACACGACTTCACCAGCTGGTGGACGGGATCATTGCTCTCCATTGACGAGGCCCGCGCAGTGTTGCCACATCAAAGCGCAACCACGCTGCAAGTTGCCGCATCTATCGTGTCTGCGATTCAGTGGATGATTGACGAACCCAATAAGGGTCTGTGCGTTCCCGACGACTTGCCATACGAGTACATCTTGGAAAAGGCTCGCCCATACCTAGGAACTCAATTCTCGGGCGCCACGGATTGGACCCCATTGAAGAACCGTAAGGACATCTTTGACCAGTGGGCCGATCATGGCGACCTGTTGGACCCCAGTGACCCGTGGCAATTTGGCAACTTCCTAGTGGGCAACGCTTAAACATCACCTAAGCAGTGCATCACTAAGGCACGTAATACACAATTGCTCGTCGATTCACGGTCTGACGCGACTCGATTAACAAGCGAGATAGCGGAATGTCTCCACCGACACCTATGGCGTGAATACGAGCTCCCTTATTGTTTCTACGTAATGCCATAGCAACGCTCTGTGCGCGCTTCGTGCTCAAGATGCGATTCTGCATGGTGTTTCCGGTCAGAATCGCCGCATGACCGACAACAAGTGCTGCACGGACGTTGTTTACTGCGAGCAGTGCACTACGCAGAGACGAACGCTGAGGCACGTGTGAGACTTTTGTGAAAGTTACTAATGGCGCAATGCGAACTAGCGAACCGTGTCCCGTATCGGTGGACACAATTGTGGTTTTCCATCGACGCAAAACTTCTCGGGAAGAAAGCGACCTAACAAGGACGACACATTCACCAACACTCAATGTCACCACTGATTGACCAGCAGCAATACAGGTGTTTCTTGTAATCGAACGAACCGTGACAGATGAAAGCGATGAACTGCGGACAACGTTCAACATTGCGAGCGGACCTACACGCGCTGGGGCGCTTGAATACACCCGATTATCAATTCGCGAATCGCTAGTTGTATTTGTGAGCCCATCAGAAACTGTTGATGACGGAACAACTGTTGTTGAAGTAGTTGAACTGGTTGTGGGAGTGGTTGTGGTTGTCGTCGGTGTTGACAATGACAACTGTGGCAGACCAGTTGAAGCAACAAGCCCAAGAGCCAGGACAAGGTGCTGAGCGTACGGCCTGTTCGCCATCCGATCATTACCCAACTGACCAACTTGCTCAGAACCCCAACACTTCGCTGCTCCGCCGGCAAAGACACCACATGTACTAATTGCACCCATTGATATCGAAGTCAGACCGGTAACACCAACTGCTGAAACCGCTGTACTGGAATCTGTCGTTGTTCCGTTCGCAAAAATGCCATGAAAGTTCCAACCCCAACATTTCATGTCACCGTTGGCAACAACTGCACATGCAGACCTCGGTCCAGCCGCAATAGAAGTTGCACCACTCACTCCACTCACGGAAACTGGCGTGTTCCGCGTGGTATTGGTTCCATCACCCAATTGTCCGTAGAGGTTTCGCCCCCAGCACTGCACTGTTCCATCCGAAATCAGCGCACACGAGAAATCATCCCCGGAGACAACATCGACTGCGTTTGCAAGATTTGTAACCGTCACTGGAGTGGAGCTTGAACTTGTTGAGCCCTGACCCAGCTGTCCGTTTGCACCGCTGCCCCAACACCGTCCTGTTCCATCCGTTAGGACTGCGCAGGAAAAATTATTGAATCCTGTTGAAATTTTTGACACACCAGAACTCAGACCAAACACTGGGACCAGTACTGACGACAATGTTGTGGTTCCATCACCCAGAGCTCCTAAGTTATTGCGTCCCGCGCACATAGCGGACCCACCTGCAACAACGCACGAGTGAAATTGCCCGACTGCCAGGTCTGTCACGCCAGTCACTGCAGTTGATGGTGTGGCGGTCAACATTGGCCTAGTGGTCAGTGTCGAAGCATTGTCCCCAAGACCCAATTGAGAGTTGCTGTTCTGGCCCCAGCAATTCACTTCGCCGTTTGTAAGAAGTGCACACATTGAAAAATAACGACCCTCAACCCTGCTGACTCCGTTCGTTAAGGACGCGTGAGAAATTGGTTGGGAAGATCCAATTTGTGTGCCATCTCCTAATTCACCGCTGTTGTTATAACCCCAACACTTGACTGACCCACTTGAAGTAACCGCGCAATTAGTCCATTGGCTGGAACCCAGTGCTTGTACACCAGTGAGCGGATTTGAATCGGCGAAGGCGTTGTGCACGTTGACAGGCGAGATGGAACGAATTTGATAACCGTCGCCGGTTTGTCCGTATTCATTCGCCCCCCAGCATCGCAGACTTCCAGTTGTAGAAACTGCACAAATTTCGAATTCACCCAGCGAGATAGCAGCGACTCCAGAAGTCAATGAATGCGGCACTACAGGAGTTGTGACAAAAGTTCGAGTGGGCGTTGACGCAAGAATCCCGTAGATATTGTCACCCCAGCACGTAAGTCCACCTGACTGCGACACAACACAGGTTGTGTACTTCCCAGCGGACACCTGAACTATCCCAGTTTGAACACCAGGAATCGTCATAAGGGCCCCAGGCGATACAGATGTCGTTGACCCGGTCGCTAATTGACCAAAACTATTCGCACCCCAACACACCACACCGTTGGTTTCAGTTAGGGCACACGAATGTTTTGCACCAACAGACACTGCAACCACTCGAACACCGACAGGAACTGCAACTGGAACCGACACAGAACCAGCAACGTTGGTGCCGAGTTGACCATCGCTGTTTGACCCCCAACAGGTGACGTCTCCGTATTGCAGGACAGCGCATCCGTGCGTCACCGATGCAGTTGCACTTGTCCGTTCTCCGGAAACACTGATGGCTACGACTCCACCACTGAGACCAGTTACTTCAGTTGGCACTAACACTGGATCAAATTCGCCATCAGCGTTCGCATCGGGAGTGGTCGAGCCTGCACCGTTCGTTTGGTTGTTACCCCAACACAGAGCACGACCCGTGATTGTCACCGCACAAGATGTTTCGAGTCCGACGTCAATTCGAACAACCCCAGACGACAAACCAACGGCTTGGACCGGCGTCGTTGCATCTACTTGAGATCCGTCACCAAGTTGCCCTCGATTGTTCAAGCCCCAACATCTCACTGCGCCAGCCTGCGTTAATGCGCACGTATGTGAATCTCCAGCGGCAATTGCAACGACTCCCGACGACAAACCGCTCACCGAGACGGGCGATGTACGAGCCGTTGTGGTGCCATCTCCCAATTGGCCAACCGAGTTATTCCCGATGCACTTGACGGCACCTGCATCGATCCAGCAATTGAAGTTTTTGCCAGATGCAACGATTGCCGATGTTGCCTCGGCGGTTGAGCCGAAAGCTGCACCGGAGTCGGCCTGTGAAAGCCCGGGCTGAAGAGTAACGACGGCAGCAATGAGACCAACAAGCCCCACCCATGGGGAGATTTTTTTCATGACTTTTCCATAATACTGACGGTCTACCGGGAGTCAGGAGCCCCTCTGAGGCGGTTCGTGGGAGTTGGACACGGGTCAGATAACCTTGGGAGCAATGACGACTTCCGCAACGCTCCTTCTTCTTATGTGACGGCAGCAGCCGCATATCGTTGCTGTCGAAACCCTCTGCCCTGGCAGGGGGTTTTTTGTTTGTCCGAAACCGCCCATCAACCCCAACTGTTCACTTCGTAAAAGGAAAAGAAAATGCCACCAGCAAATGTGACACCGAAGAAAATGCCCTTCGAGAAATACACACCGTGGATTCCCCTTGTCCTCGAAGATCGCACGTGGCCGAACACACGCATCACGAAAGCACCAATGTGGTGCAGCGTTGACTTACGCGATGGCAATCAAGCCTTGATTGACCCCATGGACCCAGAACGAAAGCTTCGCATGTTCAAGGCGCTGGTCAATATGGGCTTTAAAGAAATCGAAGTTGGGTTTCCGTCAGCAAGTCAGCCCGACTACGACTTTGTTCGTCAGATCATTGAAGAAGACCTGATTCCCGACGATGTCACCATTCAAGTTCTGGTGCAGTGCCGGCCCGAATTGATTGAACGCACATACGAATGTTTGAAGGGCGCAAAGAACGCAATCGTTCACTTCTATAACTCGGTCAATCCACTGCAGCGACGCGTGGTGTTCGGGTTGGACAAAGAAGGCATCAAGAACATCGCAGTTGAAGCCGCAAAATTGTGTCGCGAGTTTGAACCCATGTTGGCGGGCACACATCTGCGATACGAATACTCTCCCGAAAGCTTTTCGCTCACTGAACCTGATTACGCAGTAGAAGTGTGTGAAGCCGTGATGGACATCATTCAACCAACAGTTGACAACCCATTGATTTTGAATCTTCCCGCAACAGTTGAGTGCTATACACCGAACGTTTATGGCGACGTCATTGAATGGTTTATTCGCACAATCAAGAATCGCGACACTGTCATCATTTCACTGCACCCACACAATGACCGAGGAACCGGAACTGCTGCTGCAGAATTCGGAATTATGGCGGGCGCTGACCGCGTTGAAGGAACACTGTTTGGCAACGGTGAACGCACGGGCAACTTGGATGTTGTCAATGTTGCAATGAACTTGTTCATGAATGGTGTTGATCCAGAGTTGGATATTTCCGACATCGACAAACTGCGTCGTGTTGCCGAGTATTGCAACCGCTTGCCAGTTCCAGAACGCCACCCCTACGTCGGCGACTTGGTCTACACCTCATTCTCGGGAAGCCATCAAGACGCGATCAAAAAGGGTTTTGAAGCACTCCCAGCCGACTATGACACCTGGGGTATCCCCTATCTCCCTATTGACCCAAAGCATGTTGGCCGCAACTACGAAGCAGTGATTCGCGTTAACAGTCAGTCGGGCAAGGGTGGCGTTGCGTACATCATGAAGGAAGAGCACGGATTCGACTTGCCTCGCCGTCTGCAGATTGAGTTCTCGAAAACAATTCAGTCCATCACGGAAGACACCGGAACTGAAGTAAGTCCCACAGCGATCTGGGATGCTTTCAATACTGAGTATCTGCCTAAAGAACCGCGCGTCGTGCTGCACAGCCACGAACTGAAGAGTGATTCGCAAACTGGCACCACAAGCGTGACAGCTCAATTGATTGTCAACGGTGAACACATCACAGTGACCGGCGATGGCAATGGGCCGATTGACGCATTCGTCCATGCCGTGCACGACGGATTGTCCACGTCAATTGATGTTGTGGACTACGCGGAACACGCCATGGGACAAGGTTCTGAAGCCACCGCAGTGGCGTATGTGGAAACCACTGACGACAAAGGAAACGTTCGCTGGGGTGTTGGTACTGATCCAAATATCATCACGGCCTCGTTCCGCGCCGTCCTTGCCGCATACGAACGCCACTCCAGCAAGTAGTTTGTAGACGAAGCCAAGGAGGGCGACATGAAAGTTGTTGTCGATTTTGATGTGTGCGCATCAACTGGTGCCTGCACCCAGATCGCACCTGAAGTGTTTGAAGTGCGTTCAGACGGATATCTCTACATCCTGCAAGAGAACCCCGAGGGCGCAGATGCAGACCTTGCTCGCCAAGCTGCAGACATGTGCCCCACTGCGGCAATCACTATCGAAGAGTGACATTGAAGTTTCGGTCGCTTCTTCAACAACGCTGGTCAGAATCGAATTCGCTTCTATGCGTGGGGCTTGACCCCGACGTCGGCCGCATTCCATCGCACTACCTGTCAATGCCCAACAGCATCGCTGCATTCTGCCGCGACATTGTTGATGCCACGGCGAAATTCGCGTGCGCATTCAAGCCACAGATTGCATACTTTGCTGCCGCATCCGCTGAACAGCAACTAGAAGATGTGTGTCACTACATTCGCGAGAACCATCCCACAATCCCCATCATTCTCGATGCCAAACGGGGCGACATTGGCGATACCGCACAGATGTATGCACGCGAAGCGTTTGATCGCTACGGAGCGCATGCCGTCACCGTGAACCCATACATGGGCGGCGACACCATTCAGCCATATCTGCAACATCAACACGGCGCAGCAATCGTGCTGTGCAGAACATCTAATGTGGGCAGTGGCGAATTCCAATCTCAACTCATTGACGGAACGCCCCTGTACCAGCATGTTGCCCGACGCGCTGCAGATGAATGGTCAACAATGGGCGATGTCTCACTTGTTGTTGGCGCCACCTACCCCGAAGAGTTGGCCGAAGTACGAGCAATTGTCGGCGACATGCCTCTCCTCGTTCCAGGAGTCGGCGCACAAGGTGGCAATCCAGTCACTGTGGTGAAGAACGGCGCAACACACAATGGAACCGGCCTCATTGTGAACTCGTCACGTGCCATCTTGTATGCAGAAGGTGGAATTGAGGGTTCGGCGCGCGTTGCACAAGAAACGCGCGACGCTCTCAACGCCGCGCGTTAATTTCAGTTATTACGAAATGATTTTGCAATCTTTGAAAGGATGGGCTCTGCGTTCAAAGCTACGAGCGCAGCCGGAATCAACATTGCGCCCACACGCAGTGGATCAAAATCTAGAAACCACACACCCACACCGAAACTCAGGATTGATCCTGTAACTGCAACATCTAATCGCTTGGTGATTGAGGGCCTCTTCTCGTCAAGCCCTTGCTGCAGAGTCACCATTAATTGAACATTTCTTTCCAACGAAGATGCCATTCGAATGAAGTCATCTGAACGATTCAACACATCTTCAAGTTGCTGTGTTGACTCACGCATCTTGGCTAATTGCTGATCGTGACCTACAAGAACTTTGTCTATCCCTGCGATACCACGAGCATGAACAGCCTCAATCTTTGCGGCAGCCATATCAGGAACTGACGAGACAGCATTACGAGCCGTCAATAAAGTGCGATTAAGGTTTTCAATCTCAGGAGAAATTCGATTAAGAATTTGAAGATTGATTTCAGAAGAGAGATTTTCCAATCTGCCTCGCACCAGTTCCGAAACATCACCTAAATTCTGCGCTGCCACAACCAGCGATGAAACAGTGGGTTCAACGACTTCGTTAATCAACTGCGGCACTTGGATTATTTCTTGCTTGAGAACTTCCTGTTCATGGCGAATTTCAGCGCGTAAAGCACTTACTTCTGATTTGAAGATCTCTGAATTCTCAGCAAATGCATTCTGCACATCACGTGCCGTTTCTGACATACGTTGGGATGAAGAAGAGATGATCTCTCCAGCCGCTTGAGCTTCATCCGTGAATCTGTCAACAATTGGATGAATTGCCGAAACAGCAACGAGTACGTCTTGAACGTGTTTGACCGCACTTTTCATCTCGTTGAGTTGTTCGCGCGCAACAGACCGATCGGTGTCCAGATTTGACAACAGAAGAGTCAATCGGTCGGAAAACTCGTCGATTGCTCCAACGGCACTTGCAATTCCTTGAAGGTGGCCAGCCAACTCTTCTCTCATTGATTCAGCCATTCCCTACCACCTTTGTGTTGATTAAATTGACTTTTTGATTTGCAGAATTGAGCGAGAAAAGAAGCGTTTCAAGTTCTCGCTCAATGATCCGCACAACAATTGCGTCTAACCACCGTGACCCTTTGTCAACGATTTGGTCAAATTTCTGAATTGCAGTAACGAGGACATCATCTGTCAACACAAACGACAAGAAGTCGCCCTCAGATAGAAGTTTCCTTAGTGATGAATTCACAATGAATAGACCTAGTTCATCCGATGAAATCCATGATGTTTCTAGATGATGTTCAAGAAAATTCTCTCGAAGACCAGTTAGCGTCTTCTTATCGCAACCTTCAATACCAGCAATCGCCTTTACTTGATTTCCAGAGAGATAAAGGGATACTGCATAAGCCGAAGCGCATCGCGGCAGAGCTGCTAACTCATCGGCGAGCGTCTTCCATTTGCGTTTTGACCATTTTGAAGAGACTTTTGGTGTCAAACCTTCGTTCTTAAGCCACGTATTTACCAAGTCAAGAATCTCTTCGTCTACTTCATCTGCCTCATTAATCACAGCGAGAAGATGCGCCAAGACTTCGAAATCGGGTCGATATCGAAAGAACTGATGAAGTACATCGATTTTCTTATTCGAATCAATTTCAGCGATTCGAGCAATGGGGAATGTCGTGACCGCATCAATCCGATTCATGGACAACGCCAATTCAACTGTGTGGGTCAGTAAATCTGGCTTCAATTGCGAAACTACGTTCCAGTCAAATGATTGAGTGGCATCGAGAAGCATGAGACCGGCGCGACCAAACCTCGCAGCTTCGTTGTGATTGTCGCACTCCAGATCATTCACCAGTCGGCGGGCACTCTCAACATCGCCAACCGAAATTGCGTCCACCAATTTCCACGCCATCAGTGTGTTCAATGAGCCACTCAGCCAATTCTTGATGAGTTTTAGCGATGATGTTGTGACAAATACATCTGAGTTACGCGAGACGTACTTGACACCTTTGTATTCCAAAAAGCGAATGAACTCGGCCCTATCCATTGGAGACTTCTTCATCACTGGCGCAAGAGAAGATGTTAAATCAGCGGCATCACGAAGAATTTTGCGAAGCTGTTCCGCGGGTGATTGCTGAAGTATTTGTGTGGGTCGATCAGGAATTCCAGTTCCCTCAATCAACGCAAGGGCATCCTGAACTGCTATCCCTGCATTTCTCGCAATCGACTGAACAGTGGGATAAATATCGTCGAGGACTTGGTTTAAGTCTCGCCCTCTTTCGTTGTGAGTCTTCTTCCTTAGTAGCCGTTCCGTAAACAACCACGCGCCATCAATGGGATCTCTAACTCCGCCAATAAGCCTCGCTTTCTTGGGTGCATCAACCCAAGAATGAAACCTTTCGTGATCCCTGAATCCATCCCCGGTGACGACGTGGCCATTATGTTTACGTGCCAATTCGAGAAGCGGAATATCCGCCTCCACCCCCGAATCGGAGCGGATTATCTCGTTTGAACGAATCATTTCTTCATATTTTGCTCGATCCTCGGGCCCAAACTTCCGCCACAAGCCTGAGTCGGCGATCATGACAATCTGATGATCACGATCTTCCAGTGCAAGCCTCAGCGAGTTGACAGCAGAAAGTAGTCGTTCTAATGACGCTCCACCGCTTTCATGGCGCGCAAAGTTACTTGCATCCACGAAAAGATGGACTTTTGTCTGCATGAACATCCCCCGAACTGATTTAGCAGCCCCATTGAGAGATTATTAGTCACATCTATTTACTCAAAATTAAGGCATTTTCATTGCAGAACTACGCGTACAGCGACGTCACTTCAATGATGCCTGGCTGGGCACGCAACTCTGCCAACACCTCATCGGTGATTTCTGCCGTGGGTGAGATCACCATCAACGCAGTTCCAGGCGTATCGGCACGACCCACATCCATGTCGGCAATGTTGACGTTGTACGAACCCAACAGTGTTCCCACCAAACCAATCACGCCTGGGCGGTCATCGTTACGGACCACCAACATGTGGTCAGACGGTGGAACATCGGTGACGTGGTCGTCCACCATGACAATGCGAGCTTGACGACGTGGCCCCACCAACGTTGCCGCAATGCTGTGCGAGCCAGCGCGCAATGTAATGAGGTTGACATAGTCGCTATTGGCACCAGCACCCGAAACAAGCGTTTCCTTAATAGCCACATTCTGCGATTCCGCAATTTGTGGTGCATTCACATACGTCACTGCATCGCTGTGGCGCGCCGAGAAGAATCCCTTCAATGCCGACAGTGTGAGAATTCGCGTGTCGTAACCGGCAATCTCACCAGTGGCGATGATTTCCAGTTCAGAAATGTTGTTACCCGCAGCCGCAGAGAACAAACGCCCAAGTCGTTCAGCAAGTGGCAGGTAGGGCTTCAAGGTTTCGTTTGCGTCAGCTGCCGAAATGTTGACGGCGTACGGAACAAAATCTCCGGCTAGAGCCAAGATGATTTGATCGGCAATGTCCAGACCTGCGCGGTCTTGTGCCTCGGTCGTGCTGGCGCCAAGGTGTGGTGTCACAACAATTCCGGGCACCTCAAACAATGGAGACTCCGTTGTGGGTTCTTTGTCAAACACGTCGAGAGCAGCACCGGCGATGACTCCGCTCTTCACTGCTTCTGCAAGATCTGCCTCATTAATGATGCCACCACGTGCCACGTTGATGATGCGTAACGACGACTTAGCTCGTGTGAACATTTCTGCATTGAACAAGTTGACGGTGTCTTTGTTCTTTGGCAGGTGAACCGTGATGAAATCGGCCCGCTCGACCAACGTATTCAAATCGAGAAGATCTATGTTCATTGCACGAGCACGTTCTTCTGACACAAATGGGTCGTACGCAACAACGCGCATGCCAAAAGCAGCGGCTCGCTGTGCTACCAACTTTCCAATTCGGCCAAGGCCCACAACACCGAGAACTTTGTCGAACAGTTCGACACCTTCCCACTTGCTGCGCTCCCAACGACCTTGTGTCAACGCTGCGTGCGCTTGTGGAACATTTCGCGCAACAGCCAACAACATGGCCATGGTGTGCTCGGCAGCAGACACAATGTTTGATTCGGGCGCGTTTGCCACCATGACTCCGCGGCGCGTCGCCGACTCGACATCAACATTGTCAAGGCCAACGCCAGCGCGTCCCACCACCATCAAGGCATCTGCAGCGCCGAGCAAGGCGTCGTCAACCTGAGTGGCTGAACGAACGATGAGGGCATGCGCCCCTTTGATGGCGGTGTGCAACTGCTCTGGAGATAATCCGGTCTGAACATCTACCTCATGCCCAGCTGCCCTCAATTTGTTGAGACCACCTTCAGCGAGTTCTTCGGAAACCAGAATTCGTGCCATTGGTCAATTCTCGCTGTTCGTCCCCTATATTGCGACATTGATTTGACATTCCGTAAAGCAATGTCGTCAAAAGGACTCCATGACTCACGCATTTCTCTCAGATCAGTGGATTGAAGCAGCCCGCGACATCCGTCACAGGTACTCAGGCGATGTTCCAGCCATCGAAGCAAGCATTCGTATCAATGTGGTCACCACCAAAGTTCCTTTCGGTGACGGCACCATCAACGCATACATCGACACATCCTCTGGCACTCTCGATATGGAGCTCGGTTCACTCGACTCAGCCGATCTCACCATCACTACCGACTACGACACAGCGCGCGAATTGTTTGTGAATCAGGACCCCACTGCCAGCATGCAAGCGTTCATGCAGGGACGCATCAAGGTTGAGGGAGACATCACTCGTTTGATGATGATGCAAACAGCAATTCCTGCTTCAGATTCGGCTGACAAAGTCGCAGCCGAAATTAAAAGCATTACTGCTTAATCGTTGATGACCGATGCACTTCTGTCTGTAGGAGTGAGTTTCATTGCCAACAGCACTCCCACCACCGCGGTAACAGCACCCGACAGCAAACCGTAGGCGTAGCTCTCTACTACTCCGCTCTTCGAGGTCATCTCCTGGATGGAAATCATCACAGTGGAACCAAGCACTGCACCCATCTGGCTGAGCAATTGTTGCATTGCGCCCGCAACACCAACTGAATCGTCATCGACGGCATTCGATACCAATGCAGACAATGCTGGGCCAGCAATACCGAATCCCAATCCAGACAGTCCCAGTCCAATAATCACAAGAAGGTCTGATGCGCCGCCACGAATGGTGCTGAGCAAAAGCATCGACGCAAGAATTCCCGAAGCGCCAAGCACACCAGATACGCGTTCGCCAACACGCATGGTGAAGAAGCTTGCTAAGGGCGCAATGATGGAGAACGTCAGTGGGCGCGCAATGACCAACAACCCAATATGGGCAGTGGTCATGCCCAAACCTTTTTCCAACATTTGTGGGACAACAATGAATCCACCCATGTAGGCAAAGTTCAACAATGCCTGAATAACCATTGGCAACACGATGTTGCCTTCCTTCAACCACCCCAATGGCAACAGCGGAGCTTCCACGCGTTGTTCAACGCGAATAAACACATACAACGCCAAGATTGCAATCAGTCCACATCCGATGATGGCCGGGGATGTCCAGCCCCACGAATGGCCTCGGTTGATGGTGAGCAACAGGAAGGTTGCACCAAGGCCAAGTGTGACCGAGCCCCATACGTCAAACTTCACGTTCTTCATGCGGCTGGTTTGCGGCAACAAGTTCCATGCCAACAATGACGCGCCAAGCAAGAGCGGTGCTTGAATCACAAAGATCATGCGCCATCCAATGCTTTCCAC
>VFQT010000734.1_pt1 | contig 44742 bp, 33 predicted proteins | sample 3512381 | NCBI WGS metagenome assembly VFQT01 (sample SAMN10412376, study PRJNA504923) | tailings metagenome | isolation source: Relicate 2 Philex TSF3 active mining site | place: Philippines: Tuba, Benguet | collected 2017-08-29 | reverse complement strand
TTTTTCTAAATAATTTACAATAAACCGAGCTTTGTCAACATCTCTTTTAACTTTTTTTAAATATTGAATACTATCATATAAATCAGTAAGTCCTGTATAAGATGCATTTGCCATTTTTTCTTTATCAATATGTACTTTGAGTGAATTTATAATATCAATCCCAAAATCTAAAATTTCATTTGCTCGCTTAATACCATATCCAGGATGTAAACTAATAATACGCTTCCAATGAATTGAACTTTTAGGATTAATTAATATAGTAATCCAAGCTAAAAAATCTTTAATATGTGATTTATCTAATAATGATAATCCAATATGTTTAACAGTAGGAATTTTATTACCCATTAAGTGTAATTCAATTTCATCTAATAAATTATTTTTTCTAGCTAGTATTACCATATCTGAAAATTTAACTCCTTGTGCATTTTTTTCTATAATATCATTAACAACCCATTTATATTGTTCTTTTTGATTTTTAAATGTAAAAACACATGGTTTAAAACCAAATTTATCTTGTTTTGATACAACAGATTTTTCAAATTGATTTGTATTATGAGATATAATATCTTGACAAAAATTAACAATAGATGGTGTAGACCGATAATTTTCTGCTAATAAATACATTGAATTGGTTTTACTTGGATCATTAAATGTTTGATTAAAGTTTAAAATATATTTGACTGAACTACCTCTAAATGCATAAATTGCTTGAGCATCATCGCCTACAACCATGATTTTACTCATTTTTGATAATTTAAATAAAATATAATTTTGTACTGGATTAACATCTTGATATTCATCAAAAAATACATATTTTATTTTTCCTTTAAATAATTCAGATTTAGTTTCATCTAAAAATTTACTAAATTGTATCATTAAATCATTAAAATCAACTAAATTTTCTTTTTTTTTCTTTTGTTGATATAATTTATAAACATAATTAAATTCCTTCAAATATTTATCCAAATTATTTTTTTTTAGAATTGTCTTTAGATCAAATGGATATGTAGTAGATGATTGATCAATAATTAATTGTATTTTACTTTTAATGATACCAAGTACTTCTTCATCTAATTGTTGTAATGATTGATTTTCATTAATTAAATCTCTTAAATAATCTCTAACATCTTTTTCATCTAATACTGTATAATTAACATCATTATATTCTTGAAGTACTTTATAACCAAGACCATGAAGTGATCCTACATGATATGGAATTTTATGAGGAAGTATTCTACTTAGTCTATTTAACATTTCTAAACCAGCCTTTTTAGTAAAAGTAATTAATAAGGTTTGTTCAGGTTGAATTTGATTATCTAAAATCATTTTAACATATCTAGATATTAGAGTATGTGTTTTACCAGAACCTGGACAAGCTACTACCAAAATATTATCTTCTGTTGCATTAACAATAAGTTCCTGTTGTTTACTCAATTTAAGATTTTCTAAAATTAAATTATCAGAAAAGTTTGCTAAATCTTTTTCAATTTGAATAAGCTCGTTTTCAATTTGAAATATTTTTTTTTGTTCTTCTAATAAAGTTAATTTTAACTTATCTCTTTTATCTGTTAATTCAACTAATTTAGATGAATTTGATTCAAAATTTAAAGTATTTTTAAGTAATTCTGTTTTTTTATTAATGTATGTCATAAAAATATTTATTAATTATAATTAAGATTATTTCTATAAATAGAAAAAGTAGACAATTTTATATGTTACTCAAAAATAATATGATAATAACCATAACTAATTAAATAAAAAAAATTGAAATCTTTTCTGCCTAAATGATGTGAAAACTAAACATAGTAATGTCTGATCATTACAATACCAAGAATACCAACAATACCAATACCGTCGTCTCTGACGACAATGATTGCTGTGTAGCATGTGGAACTTCAACACTTCCAACTTCTGCTGTTTCAACAACAGAGACACAGACAATTCAGCCAGTCCAGACACAGCCAGCTCTGCTGCAGCCAGTCCAGACAACTCAGACATCAGCTCAGTCACAGACAACTCAGCCACCAGCTCAGTCACTGCAGCCAGTTCAGCAGCCAGCCCAGACGCAGCCAACCCAGTCTCAGCCAACATTGCTGCAGCCAGTTCAGTCTCAGCCAGCCCAGTCTCAGCCAGCCCAGTCTCAGCAGACTGGTTTCAACCAAAACACACCTGCAACTCGTGACAACTTCCCAACTGCTGCTGGATTTAAGCAACTTTGTGTTGATACCAACTTCCGAAATGTGCTCAACATGGTGATGGCAAGAATGTTGACAGCGAATTCCGACAAGCAGCCATTTGCCCGAATCTTGACTCAAGACACTGTCCCATTTTCAAACAGCTCGGTCAAGGAGGTGAAGGCATTTCTGATCACTCGAGGCTACAAGCTCACTGATATCGAGGATGCATCTGGAAACAGCATGGGATGGAAGATTTCATGGCAAGATCCCATTCAGCCACAGCAGCCAACACAGCCTCTGCAGGCTGGTTTCAACCAAAACACGCCTGCAACTCGTGACAACTTTCCGACTGCAGCTGGATTTAAGCTACTGTGTGCCAAGATCCACTTTGATTCCATGCTGAACATGGTCATGACGAGAATGTTGACAGCAAATTCCAACAACCAGTTGTTTGCCCGATTCACGACTCAAGACACACTTCCATATCCAGACGATTCAGTCAAGGATGTGAAGGCATTTCTGGTCTCTCAAAACTATGAGATCATTGATGTCGAGGACCCATACGGGAACATCACAGGATGGAAGATTGCATTGAACACCAGCTAAGGTTGTCAGCAATAGTTAGAGTTAGTTAGATGCTTTTTTTAGATTAACATTGATTAGAATACACATTATTTTAGTTTTGTACTAATATTTTCTTTTATTCAAGTATTATTTAGTATATAAATATTAAATTAATATATAAAAATTGATATTTATATTCATTTAATTAAGTAACTAATAGTTATAAATGGCTCAAAATAAATGGTATATTGTAGAAGGAAATATTGGATCTGGTAAAACAACCCTACTAGAAAAACTTAATAATAATGATCAATTTGAAGTAATAAAAGAGCCTGTAAATGTATGGCTAAATACTAAAGGTTCTGATGGTAAAAATCTTTTACAACAATTTTATGAAGAACCTACTAGATATGCTTATCTATTTCAGACAATAGTATTCAAAACACGTCTTCAAACACTAGATCATGAACAAAACAAACCAATTAGATTTTCTGAACGCTCAATTTGGACAGATAGATTTGTATTTGGTAGATCATGTATAGATTCAAATAAAATGAATGAATTAGAAACTAATTGTTATCATTTATGGTTTAATTGGCTAGAAAATAAATTTTGGAAAAAACCAAATGGTATTATTTATCTAAAAACATCTCCTGAAAAATGTATGGAACGAATGAAAGAAAGAGCAAGAAATGAGGAATCTTGTGTTCCATTAGAATATCTAAAAGAAATTCATAATCATCATGAAAAATGGTTGTCAAATTGGTCAACAACACCAATATTAATTGTTGATAATGAAAATGACAATGAATGGGATATAGTACTTAATCAAGTTAATGAATTTATTAAAAATTCAAATTAACTATATTTATTAGTTTATTTAATTAAATAAATTTAAAAATCAAATTTTAGGATTTCATCAGGACCTAAATTTATCATATGCTTTACTCGTCTAGTAAATGAGACTGAACAAACATCTGTACTTTCATCATTTAGTTCAATTTCTTTTTGTTTATCTTCTATAATCCAATAAATAAGAGTACCAACTCTATTAGATGATGATACTAATTGATAATAATCAAGAAATTTAGTTTCAAGTACTTTTTGAACAGCAACTTTTGAACTTATTCCTTGTAATTCTTTATGACTTAAATGATTTTGAGCCCACATCATTCTAGCATTCTTAACAGTAAATGTTATTCTTTCTTTAATATTTTCTTTAACTTGTTCTACAGTATCAACTTGCCAAACTCTGCAATCAAAATATGGTACAGAATATATAATTTTATCCCATCCAATTAATTTACCCAAGTTAATAGCAAAACTAGTTGAAACTTGACCAGCCATCAAACTAACTATTTTTTGGATTCGTCCACTAAATGGTAGTTCAGAACCTTTATCCAGTTGTTCTTTAGTTAATGGTTTAATCCAATAAGTAATTTCATCTGAACCAACAAAACATATAGAACAATTTAATAAGTCCATACATTGACTAGCTGTTAATTTCATAGCTTCTGTAAAATTATCATCAAATGGTTTAGTTAATGCAATTTTTTTAACCATTTTAGAAAAATGGTGTCCATCTAGCCTAATTAAAGTATGTTGTTTTGGATCAAGTTTATTTAGACTGTTATTTTCTAAATTTACAATTTTCTTCAAGTTATATTCAATACTCATTAAATATCAACATAGAATAATTAAGTAATAAAATGTCAATTTTTTTAATTTGGTATAATTAAAATAAACTAATCAATAAATGTATCATCTGGGTGTGAATCTTTAAATTTTAATATTGATAATAAATCAACTAATAAATATTTTACAATTATTCTATTAGTTTTTTTATCTTTTTCTGGAATTTTATCATATGATGTAGCTGCTAATATGTTTCTTCGTTTATCTCCTAAAGATTTTGTTGGTTTCCAATACATTTTATCAAGTAATATCCATGGTTTCATGTCTCTCCACCACTTATAATTATAAGACCATGCTTTATGAACAATATAAGAACCTTCTTCAATAGATTGAATATTAGATTGACAAAGTAATTGTCCAATAGATTCAGCCATAGAGTCAAAACCAAAAGATCCTTTTTTAAGAGGAATATATTTCCATCTAAGTTGATAACTAAGTTCTTTATGAGTTAATTCAACAAGTTTATCTAAGGGATATGAATAAAAAATATCACTATAATTAAATGAACTTGTAGCAGTTTGAATAGGAATCATTAATTTTTATTAAACTAAATTTTTATTTTTTTAATTAAATAAAAAATCAATTTTTTATCTTATCGAAAAAATTGAAATAAAAAATGTTTAACACAATATATATTTAAATAATGTGCGGAATTTGGACTTTTATTAATCTAATAAAGCAATCACCTGAATTTTCTAAATTGTATCAAGACTTTATGGCTATCAAGCCAAGAGGTCCTGATATGTCTAGTATTCAAACCATCAAAAATGTTTCAATTGGTTTTCATCGATTAGCTATTATGGATCCATCATTTCATGCAAATCAACCATACACTATTGAAGACGGTGAAAGAACTGTCATGTTTATTTGCAACGGAGAAATCTATAACTTTAAGGAACTGATTCGTGATGAACAATTAGTTGTTCCTAACAACTCAGATTGTATGACCATTCCAAAATTGTATATCAAATATACTAAATATAACCCAGATGGTCCAACTGATATTAACGAATTTTTCAAGTTATTTGATTCAACCTATATTAAGGGTGAATTTGCATTTGTTCTATTTGAATTTGATCGTCTTCAAAACTTGAAACAAATTGTCGCTGGACGTGATGAAATTGGTGTAAGACCAATGTATTTTCACAGCCCACGACATGATTCAACAAGTCTAATGTTTTGTTCAGAAATTAAAGGCATGAGACACTTTGATGGAGATATTAGAGAATTTCCTCCTAGCCAAATTCTTAAAATTGAATTTGACAACTTTGGTAAAATAACTAAAACACATCAGTATGATTTTAACACAGTATTTGGTGTTAAACCTATTAGCTCAAGCACTATAAATGAATCATTTCACTTGAATCAAGTAAAAGAAGCTACTATTCGTTCTGTTAAAAGACGACTATTGGCAGATCGCCCAATTGCTTTCCTTTTGTCAGGAGGTGTTGATTCTTCATTGGTAGCTGCAATTAGTGCCAAACTATTAGGTCAACCAATTAACACTTTTTGTTGTGGTATGAATGAAGGTACAGACCTTCTTTATGCTCGGAAAGTAGCTGAACATATTGGTTCAAACCACAAGGAAATATTTTTTACACCAGAAGAAGGTTTAGAAGCAATTAAGGATGTAATTTATACGACTGAAACATGGGATACAACAACAATTCGTGCTTCAGTAGGTCAATATTTGGTATGTAAATATATTGGCACTAAAACGGATGCCCGTGTTGTAATGGTAGGTGAAGGACCAGATGAAGTATGTTCATCATATTTGTTCAACTATTATGCACCATCTGGAAATGCTTTAGATAAGTGTGCTAGAGAATATGTACAAAAGATTCATATGTATGATGGTAGACGTGCTGATCGTTGTATTAGTCGTTGGGGTCTTGAAGGTCGTGTAGCATTTCTTGATCCAGAATTTATCTCATCTTATTGGGAAATTCCTAAAGATTGGCGTATGCCATCATATAAGGGCATTGAAAAATGGTGGCTTCGTAAAGCATTTGATGGTACTGATATTCTTCCAGATGCTGTTCTTTGGAGAAAAAAGGAAGCATTTTCAGATGGTGTAAGTTCTAAAGAAAAGTCATGGTTCCAAATTATTCAGGAATTTATTGATACTCAAGTTTCTGATGAAGAGTTTGCATCACACAACAAATGGGCGTGTCCTACAAAAGAAGCTTATTATTACAAGAAAACATTTGTCGAATTTTTTGGTGAAAAGAATTTACAAATTATTCCTCATTATTGGCAAGCTAAATTCTTGGAAGATGGTTCTGAAGTTGATTTTAACAAACAATTCAAGTATTTGGACCCAAGTGCTAGAACTTTAAGTGCTTATCATCATTAAGTTATTCATTTATTAAGTTATTTATTTATTATATTATTTATAATTTTATAAATATATACTAACTCCTAATTATTCAACATTTCAGGATAACAAAAAAAGTAATTTATTAGATATTTTCGATCTACTTTATTTAATTATAGACAATAAAATTAAATTAGATACTTAATTTAAGGTGCAATATATAATTAGTAATAAACTTTACAAAAATAACCAAAATATTTAATATAAATTATTATTAAAAAAATATATAATAATTTTAAAAAATAATCTAATATTATATAATGTCTGTTCAAGAAGATTTTAATCAAATTATTCAATTCTTTTTTACTCTTCAACTTTTAACTAAATTATATCATTGGAATACAACTTCATTTGCCAGACATAAAGCCACAGATAGTTTTGGCAGTGATCTATCTAATTTGGTAGATAAATTTGTTGAAGTATATATTGGTAGATATAAAATAAAACCTCAAGTTATAAAGGTTAATTTAAACCCTGAATATTTAACTGATAATGGAATAGTTAATTTATTCGAACAAACAAGAAAATATTTAGAAAGTATGAATGATAAAATAACAACTAGTGATTTATTAAATATCAGAGATGAATTATTAGCTGAAGTAAATAAAATGCTTTATTTATTTACATTAAATTAATATATATATAAAAAATTTATTGTAATGGTGTACAAACTGGTTCTCCATTAGATAAAATATTACGATAACAACTTATCCAGTTCTTATGGTGATATGGAAGATATGAAAAAAAGAATTCAGATGATGTAGATATTCCATTTATAGACATCAAAGTATTGAAATTAATTGTAATCAAGTACAAATTCATTGAAGAGTTGTTATGAATCCAATATGGGATCATTTCACTAGCACTAATTATTAAATTATATGGAATTGTTGGATTAAATGGAGGTTCAACAAATACAGGCTTTGATTCCCTGACTTTACTAATCATTTCATCCTTCCACTTACATACCCAATAATAAGGATCATTTAAATCTTCCTTTAAGATAGTAATTTCATTATGATCCCGATAATCAAGAATAAAATCAGACTCTAACATGCTAATTACTGGATTTGTTGGATCATTTCGTCGAATAAAATCAATAAGCATTAATCTTGATTCAACATTGTTAACTAAATCTACTAACTTTTGTGTGAAAAAATTAAATCGAATCTTCCATTTTTCTATCTTTTCAACAAACTCATTGTATGCCTTAATAAAAACTTGTTTTTGTACAATAAAGTTAGAAAAAGATTCAGGAACAGAATTTGTTGGAGCTGTTGGATGATTAATCTTAACAATATCAACAGTAACTAGCTTATCAAAATTAATTTCATAATCAATGTTATTTTTAATATTAGATTGAATTGTACTAAAAATCTTTTCCTTAATAAAATTAATTGGAAGTTCACCCTGATATGGTATACCCTTAATAAATCCATAATCATTTACACCAATATAAAGCTTTCCATGTATGTTACCATTAAGAAAAGCACAAGTATATTTTGGTAAATATTTTTGAAAATATCTCTTCAGATTTCTAAGAACATCTGAATTAAAATCAAAACGATGATTTTCACAATAATTTTCAGCGAGTTTGTTGTCCATTACCAATCCTGAATTATGAAATGTAAATTCCTTAAATTCAGTATTTAGATCTTCAGTACCAATAAAATCATTAAATGACAATTCATTTTGAGCCATGATTAAATTATAAGATGTATTAAAAATAAATTATTTCAATTTTTTTAACAAGAATTAAACTAAATTACCATTATTTATTGTTCGAATATTATCTCCTATTTTCACATTTTGAAGAGCTGTACAATCACTAAAAGCATTCAAATCAATTTTTTTAATACTATCTGCAATTGTAACATTTTGAAGAACTATACATTGGTTAAAAGCATTAGAAGCTATTTTTTTAATACCATCACCAATTGTTACATTTTGAAGAGAAATACAATTAGTAAAAACATATGGACCTATTTCCATCATTCCAATATTTGGATATATTGTAACAGATTGAAGAGATGTACAATTACCAAAAGCGGATGCTTCTATTATTTCAATATTAGATCCAAAAGTGATAGACTTGAGAGATATACAATTTTGAAAAGCCCCTACTCCTATTGTTTCAACACTATCTCCAATTATTACACTTTGAAGAAATGTACAATCACTAAATGCTCCTTTACCTATTATTTCTACATTGGGTCCAATTATCATATTTATAAGAGAAGTACAATATTTAAAAGCATTATTTCCAATTGTTTTAACTTTATTTCCAAGTGTTACAGATTTGAGAGATATGCATCCAGAAAAAGCATTATCTCCTATTATTTTAACATTTTGTTCTAATGATATACTTTCGAGAGATGTACATCCATTAAAGGCACCTTCACCAATTGTTCGAACAAATGGACCAATAATTACACTCTTAAGAGACGTACAACGAGTGAACATATTATGAGAAATTGATCGAAGATTAGAACCAATAATTACACTTTGAAGAGATCTACAATCACAAAAAGCATTAGAATTAATTGTTTCAACACTATCTCCAATTGTTATACTTTCAAGAGATATACAACCATTAAAGGCATCATTAGATATTAATTCAACACTAGATCCAATAGTTACATTTTTAAGAGATATACAATCAAGGAAAGCATATTCGTCAATTATTTTAACATTGTCTCCAATTGTTATACTTTCAAGAGATCTACAATCAAAAAAAGCGCGCCGAGAAATTTTTTGAACATTATTCCCAATAATTACATTTTTTAGAGATGTGCAACAACAAAAAGCACAATCATTAATTTGTTGAACACTTGGACCAATTATTATACTTTGAAGAGAAACACAGTTACTAAAAGCATGTGTATTAATAATTTTAACATTAGATCCAATTGTTACAAATTGTAGAGATGTACAACCACTAAAAGCATTTTCATGTATTATTTCAACACCATCACCAATTACAATATTTTTAAGAGAAGTACAACCACTAAAAGCCTGAGAACCTATTGATTCAACACAAGATTCAATTATTACAGATTCAAGGAATATACAATTTTGAAATGCATTAGAAGCAATATTTTTAATATTATCCCCTATAGTTACATTTTTAAGGGAAGATGAATCAATTAAATTATTAAATATTGATTGAGAATTAATCATTATTGAATAATTTTATATATATAACTATTTTTTTTCAATTTTTTAATTTTAATTTCATTATACTAAAGTAATTTTATTTGTAAAATCTATATTTAATAGTGATAAAAAATCATTATTTTTTGCAGTTATTAAGGTTTTATACTTATGACAGGTTATAACTAATTTTTTATATTTTTTTGTCATTAAATGTAAAAAAAATTAATTCTTAAAAACATAATATTTATTTAATTAAAATGACCATTAGTAATTGACTTATTAATATTTCCAATAAGTATATTTTGAAGAGATGTACACCCATGAAAAACACTAGAATGTATTGTTAAATTAGTATTTTTAATATTTACAGTTTGAAGAGATTTACAATTAGAAAAAGCATTATCACCAATTGTTTGAATATTTGGACCGATAGTTATACATGAAAGAAATGAACAATTACTAAACGCAAAATTACCAATTTTTTGAAGGTTAACACCAAATGTTATATGTTTAAGTAATATACAATTTTCAAAAGCAAAAGAACCGATTGTATGGACACCATTTCCAATTATTATACTTTCAAGAAGCCTACAATTTTTAAAAGCACCATAATCAATTGTTTTAACACTATCTTTAATTTGTACACTTTTAAGATTTGTACAGTTCTTAAAAGCATAAGCATCAATAAAAGCATTATCACAAATTGTTTTAATACTGGGGCCAAATATTATTTGACAAAGAGATATACAATTTTCAAAAGCAAATGAACTAATTATTTGAACACAATCTCCAAATTTAATATTTTTAAGAGATTTACAATTTTTAAAAGCATAAGAACCAATTCTTTGAACACAATCTCCAATTATTACACTTTGAAGTGATGTACAATTTTCAAAAGCACGTGAACCAATATCTTCAATACTATCTCCAATTGTTATACTTTGAAGAGATGTACATCCACTAAAAACACTTATACCAATTCTTTGAACATTAAATCCAAATGTTACACTTATAAGAGATATACAATCTTGAAAAGCATTATCATCAATTGTTTCAACACTAGGTCCAAATGTTATACTTTGTAGATATGTACAATTTCTAAATGCATATTTATTAATTGTTTGAACACTATTTCCAATTATGACATTTTTAAGTGATGAACAATTTTCAAAAGCATTATTACCAATTATGCGAACAATTGGTCCAAATGTTACACTTTTAAGAGATATACAATCTTGAAAAGCATTATTATCAATTGTTTCAACACTAGGTCCAAATGTTATACTTTGTAGATATGTACAATTTCTAAATGCATATTTATTAATTGTTTGAACACTATTTCCAATTATGACATTTTTAAGTGATGAACAATTTTCAAAAGCATTATTACCAATTATGCGAACAATTGGTCCAAAAATTAAACTTTTAAGAGATAAACAATTTTTAAAAGCATTATCACCAATTGTTTCAACATTAGATCCAATAGTAATACTTTGAAGAGAGGTACAAGTTTTAAAAGCACTATCACCAATTGTTTCAACATTATTTCCAATAATTACACTTTGAAGAGATTCACAATCTTCAAAAGCACTATCACCAATTGTTTTAACATTATTCCCAATAATTACACTTTGAAGAGATTGACAATCTTGAAAAGCATTATCACCAATTATTCGAACATTAGGTCCAATAGTAATACTTTGAAGAGAGGTACAATTTTTAAAAGCACTATCACCAATTGTTTCAACATTAGATCCAATAGTAATACTTTGAATATAGGTACAATTTTCAAAAGCACTATCACCAATTGTTTTAACATTATTCCCAATAATTACACTTTGAAGAGATTGACAATCTTGAAAAGCACAATTATCAATTGTTTCAACATTATCTTCAATAATTATATTTTCAAGAGATATACTATCAGTAAAATTAGTTTGTGAATGAACCATAATTATATAACCATATAAATAAATATAATTTATTTTCAATTTTTTAGTAAAAGAATAAATTCTTAAGAAACTAAACTAGTAAAATAGAAAATATGATCAGTTAAATTAAGTTTAATCACTAAATATGTGCAAACCAAATATCACCTTCCAATAGACATCCCAATATTGCATAATCAGTTAAATACCGTAGTTTTAACCATGTTTCCAAAGTTTATACTTTGGAGAAGTGGGCAGTTCTTAAAAGCATCAAAATCAATTTTGTCAATATAGTTTTCAATTGTTACATTTTGAAGTTGTGTACAATCACTAAAAGCATGATCCTTAATCATTTTCACATTATCTCCAAATGTTACACTGTGAAGAGATGTACAACCACTAAAAGCACTAGATTTGATTGTTTTGACGTTGTCTCCAAATATCACGCTTTGAAGAGATATACAATTCTCAAAAGTGCATTCAAAAATACTTTCAACATTAGGTCCAAATGTCACACTTTGAAGAGATGTACAATTCTTAAAAGCACAAGGTCTTATGAATTTAAGATTGGGTCCAAATGATACACTTTGAAGAGATCTACAATTCATAAAAGCACAAATATGTATGATTTTAAGATTGGGTCCAAATGTAATACTTTGAAGAGATGTACAATTCTTAAAAGCACTCACACTAATTTCTTCAACACTATCTCCAAATGTCACGCTATTAAGAGATGTACAATCATAAAAAGCCTTACACATCAAGGTTTTAACATTTGGTCCAATTGTTACACTTTGAAGAGATTTACAATTCTTAAACATACCAAAACTGATAGTTTCAACATTAGGACCAAATGTTACACTTTGAAGAGATATACAATCACTGAAAACATATTTGCCAATTTTCCAAATCTTGGGGCCATTTGCAATACCCTCAAATGTAACACTTTGAAGAGATTCACAATTTTCAAAAGCACGATCATTAATATCCCAAATCTTGGGACCAAATGTAACACTTTGAAGAGATTTACATCCAGAAAAAGCACTTTCACCAATTGTACGCACGTTTGCTCCAAATGTAACATTTTGAAGAGATTCACAATTTTCAAAAGCACGATCATTAATATCCCGAATCTTGGGACCAAATGTAACACTTTGAAGAGATTTACATCCAGAAAAAGCACTTTCATCAATTGTACACACGTTTGCTCCAAATGTAACACTTTGAAGAGATTCACAATTTTCAAAAGCACCTTCATAAATACGATTAACATTATCACCAATATCAACACATTCAAGAGATGTACAACCAAAAAAAGCAAATCGACCAATAGATTCGACACCATTTTTGATAATTAACTTTTTGATATCGGTACGATTTTGAAAAGCACGACAATCAATATCAATTGTTTGAACATCATTTCCAATGATAAGAACACCATCTTCAGATATTTGTTCTACACTGTTAACAGTATATTCATTAATTGCTGATTGAAATTGAGACATAATTTAATTATGAGATCTATTATAGATAATTTTTTTCAATTTTTATATAATAGATTAAAATAAATTTTTGGATAACTAAATTATAATTACCCCCTTAATAATTTCTAAAACACTATTTCCAAATTTTCAAGTGTTACACTTTCAAGCTTTTTATTACCAAAATAATTACTATAATGCATTATTAGATTTTTATTTCCAATAATAATACTTTCAAGTGAATTACAATCATTAAAAGCTTGTAAATTGATTGTTTTAAGTTTAGATCCAATATTTACACTTTGAAGAGATGTACAATTGCTAAAAGCACATGCCTCAATTGTTTCAATATTGTGTCCAAAGTCTATACTTGAAAGAGATGTACAATTGCTAAAAGCACCCGACTTAATTGTTTTTACATTAGATCCAATGATGATACTTTGTAGAGATGTACAATAGTAAAAAGTCATAGAATTAATATTTTGAACCCCATTACCAATAGTTACACTTTGAAGAGATTCACAACCACTAAAAGCGGATGTACCAATTATTTTAACACTATCACCAATAGTTACACTTTCAAGATATATACAATCTTTAAAAGCACATGTATCAATTATTTCAACATTATTACCAATAACTAGATTCTTAAGAGATTCACATTTTAAGAAAGCTTTTTCTCCAATCATCTTAACACTATCACCAAATGTTACAGTTTGAAGTGATAAACAATCTCTAAAAGCATTAATATGGATATTCTTGACACTGTTTCCAATTGTAACAGTTAAAAGAGACATACAATTCTTAAAAGCACCGTTATAAATTTCTTGAACACCATCGCCAATAATAACACTTTTAAGAGATGTACAATCACTAAAAGCAGATTCACCGATTATTTTAATATTAGAAGGAATAATTAAACTTTCAAGAGAAGTACAATTGCAAAAAGTGCCCATCTCAATTATTTGAACATTTTCGCCAATTGTAACACTTTTAAGAGATGTACAATGTAGAAAAGCTCCACCTTCAATCATTTGAACACTAGGTCCAATAATGATATCTTGAAGAGATGTACAATCTTCAAAAGCACGTGAACAAATACAACTAAGACCTGATCCAAATGTAACATGTTTAAGAGAAATACAACCTTCAAAAGCACTTTTTCCAATTGTGTGAACATTATCTCCAATTATTACATTTTCAAGAGCTGTACAATCACTAAAAGCGTGTTTACCAATTTTTTTAACATTAGATCCAATTATTACACTTTTAATTAATGTATTATCCTTAAATTGATAATCATTAATAACAGTTTCACCATTATATCCAATAGTTACACAATCATTCGATGTGGAATTAGTAAAATCATTAAAAGTTGTTTGTAAATGAGACATATTAAAATAAAGATATACATAAAAATATTTTTTTTCAATTTTTTAAATTATGATATTTTAACTAAAATAACTAATAAACTAAAGTACTATTACTGATTGGTTAAATGTTATCTCCAATAGCTATATTTGGAAGAGATGTACAACCTTGAAAGGCATATTCGCCAATTGTTTGGACATTAGATTTAATAGTTACACTTGAAAGAGAAATACAGTCCATAAAAGCACCTACACAGATTATTTCTACATTAGATCCAAAAAATACAGTTTGAAGAGATGTGCAATTTCTGAAAGCATAAGGACCAATCATTGCAATGTTATGTTTAATTGATACACATTTAAGAGAACTACAATTTTGAAAAGCACTCATTTTAATTATTTTAATATTACGTCCGAATGTTACAGTTTGAAGAGAACTACACTTTTGAAAAGCACATTTGCCAATTTCTTGAACATTCTTTCCAATTGTCACACTTTTAAGCGATTTACAATTTTGAAAAGCACAATCGCCAATTTCTTGAACATTCTTTCCAATGGTTAGTTTTGAAAGAGCTGAACAACCATCAAAAGCATGATCGCTAATTGTTTTAATACGACGTCCTATTGTCACACTTGTAAGAGCTGTACAATCACGAAAAGCATGTTTACCAATTGTTTCAACATTTTTGCCAATTGTCACACTTTTAAGCGAATTACAATGTTCAAAAGCACTATATCCAATCTTTTTCACATTGTTTCCAATTGTTATAGTTTGAAGAGAATTACAATAATGAAAAGCACAACAATCAATTGTATGAACATTTTGTCCGATTTTTACACTTTTAAGTGATGTACAACTATTAAAAGTACCTAGACTAATAATTTCTACATTAGGTCCAATGATAATACTTTCAAGAGATGTACAATGAAAAAAAGCATAATTACCAATTGTTTTAACATTGGAACCAAATGTTACACTTGAAAGAGATGTACATTCACGAAAGGCATAAGTGCCAATTGTTTGAACATTACGTCCAATAATAACACTTTGAAGTGATGTACACTTTTCAAATGCGTAATCACAAATAATTTCAACATTATTAAATGTTACATATTGAAGAGATTTACAATTGCCAAAAGCATAACTACAGATTTCCTTTACATTTGGTCCAAATATCACAATTTGAAGAGATGTACAATTATTGAAAGCCCACTTATTAATTGTTTTCACATTTGGTCCAAATGTTATGCATTGAAGAGAAATACAACTCATAAAAGTACTATCATCAATAATCTCTACATTAGACCCAAAAATTACACTTGTAAGAGATATACAACCACAATAAGCATTATAACCAATTGTTTGAACACTATCTCCAAATACTACACTTGTGAGAGATTTACAAGCATAAAAAGCAAAATTACCAATTGTTTTAACATTAGGTCCAAATGTTACACTTTGAAGAGATGAACAAAGACTAAAAGCATCATTCCCAATTGTTTTAACATTGTGTCCAAATGTTACACTTTGAAGAGATGTACAATATTTAAAAGCACTATCACCAATAGTTTCAACATTGTGTCCAAATGTTACACTTTGAAGAGATGTACAATGTTCAAAAGCATGATTACCAATGGTTTCAACATTGTTTCTAATAACTACACTTTGAAGAGATGAACACATATAAAAAGCATATTCACCTATCATTTTCACACTATCTCCAATGATTACATGTTGGATATCTGTACGATTTGCAAAAGCATATGGTTCAATTGTTTCAATACCTTCAATGATTACAACGCCATCTTTGGGTTGATACGGCATACCATTAGAGGTATATTGAATGATATATTCATTAAATACTGTTTGAGATTGAGACATGATTGAGTTATAAAATCTATTATTACTATTTTTTTTCAATTTTTTTATAAAAAAATAACTAATCAACAATACAATTACTGATTGTTATACTTGACAATAAATGTGCAACTGTTGTAACAGCAGGATCAATAGTTACACTGTAGAGATGTACAACCGCTAAAAGCATCAGGGTCAATATATTGAACACTTGGTCCAATAATTACACTTTGAAGAGATGTACAACCATGAAAGACGCCTTTACCAAGTATTTTAATATTGTTATCAATAGTTACAGTTTGTAGAGATGTACAATCTTCAAAAGCATAAGAATCAATTGTTTCTACATTGGGTCCAAATGTTACACTTTGAAGAGATTTACAACCGCTAAAAGAGTAAGAATTAATTGTTTTAATGTTCTTACTAATTGTTACACTTTGAAGAGATTCACAATCACAAAAAGCAAAATCAGCAATTATTTGAACACTATCCCCAATTATAACATTTTGAAGTAATATACAATAACAAAAAGCACTACTACCAATTGTTTTAACATTAGGTCCAAATGTTACACTTTGAAGAGATGTACAACATGTAAAAGCACTATTACCAATGGTTTCAACATTGTTTCCAATAACTACACTTTGAAGAGATTTACAATGTTCAAAAGCATGATTACCAATGGTTTCAACATTGTTTCCAATAACTACACTTTGAAGCGATGAACACATATAAAAAGCATATTCGCCTATCATTTTTACACTATCTCCAATGATTACATGTTGAATATCATCACGATTTACAAAAGCATATGGTTCAATTGTTTCAACACCTTCAATGATTACAATACCATCTTTAAATTGATATGGCATACCATTAGAGGTATATTGAATAATATATTCATTAACTACTGTTTCTGACTGAGACATGTTTAAGTTATATCCTATATCAATTCTAATTTTTTCAATTTTTTTATAAAAAAATAACTAATCAACAATACAATTACTTATTGTTATAGTTGACAAGAGATGTGCAACCATTGAAAGCATTAGTAGCGACTGTTGTAAGATCAGAAACAATAGTTACATTTTGAAGAGATGTACAATCGCTAAAAGCGCGGCTCTCGATAATGATGTGGCTTTGTGTTTTTCGAGCGTTTGATCCAATAATAGTACTTTGGAGAGATTTACAACTTCTAAAAGCACGCTTCCCAATTATTCTAATTTTAGGTCCAAATGTTACACTTTGAAGAGATGAACAATTATGAAAAGCATCATCCTCAATCACTTCAACATTAGGTCCAAATGTTACACTTTGAAGAGATGAACAATTATGAAAAGCATCATCCCCAATCACTTTAACATTAGGTCCAAATGTTACACTTTGAAGAGATGAACAATCACGAAAAGCCTCATTCCGAATTATTTTAATATTAGGTCCAAATGTTACACTCTGAAGAGATTCACACTTATAAAAAGCACGTTCGCCAATCATTTCTATATTATCTCCAATATTTACATTTTGAAGAGATGAACAATCACGAAAAGCTTGATTCCCAATTATTTTAACATTAGGTCCAAATGTTACACTTTGAAGAGATGAACAATCACAAAAAGCCTCATCCTCAATTGTTTTAACATTTGGTCCAAATGTTACACTTTGAAGAGATTCACACATATAAAAAGCACTATTGCTAATCATTTCTACACTATCTCCAATATTTACATTTTGAAGAGATTCACAATAACTAAAAGTCGCATTCTCAATTGTTTTAACACTATTGCCAATTATTACACTTTGAAGAGATTTACAACGACTAAAAGCACAATCTTTAATTATTTCAACACTATCTCCGATTATTACACTTTGAAGAGATTCACAATTACTAAAAGCATCAATTCCAATTAATTTAACATTAGGTCCAAATGTTATACTTTGAAGAGATTTACAATAACTAAAAGCATTATTTTTAATTGTTTTAACATTAGGTCCAAATGTTACACTTTGAAGAGATGTACAATAACTAAAAGCACGTTTGCTAATCATTTCTACACTATCTCCAATATTTACATTTTGAAGAGATTCACAATTACTAAAAGCATCAATTCCAATTAATTTAACATTAGGTCCAAATGTTATACTTCGAAGAGATTTACACTCATAAAAAGCACATTTGCCAATCATTTCTATACTATCTCCAATATTTACATTTTGAAGAGATTTACAATGACTAAAAGCCTCAATCCCAATTGATTTAACATTATGTCCAAATGTTACACTTTGAAGAGATTTACACTTATAAAAAGCACGTTTGCTAATCGTTTCTACACTATCTGCAATATTTACATTTTGAAGAGAATTACAAAGACTAAAAGCATCAATTCCAATTGTTTTAATATTAGGTCCAAATGTTATACTTTGAAGCGATGAACATCTTCTAAAAGCCTTACTACTGATAGTTTCAACATTACGTCCAAATGTTACACTTTTAAGAGATGAACAATTATAAAAAGCACATTTACCAATTATTTTTACACTATCTCCAATAATTACATGTTCTAAATAACAACGTTCAAAAGCATATGGTTCAATAGTTTCAACACCTTCAATGATTACAACTCCATTTTTAAATTGATATGGCATACGCGGCTGAGGCATGTTTAAGTTATATTCTATATCAATTCTAATTTTTTTCAATTTTTTTATAAAAAAATAACTAAACTACAATATAATTACTAATTGTTATACATGTCAAGAGATGTACAACCAATAAAAGCATCAGAAGCAACTGATGTAACAGCGGGGTCAATAGTTACACTTTGTAGAGATGTACAATCCTTAAAGGCACCTTCACGTATTGTTTTAATATTGTTATCAATAATTATACTTTTTAGAGATGTACAACCGCTAAAAGCGTAAGCATCAATTATTTCTACATTGGGTCCAAATGTCACATTTTGAAGAGATATACAATCGTTAAAAGTTAATACACCAATTATTTTAACATTGGGTCCAAATGTCACACTATGAAGAGATGTACAACCACCAAAAGTATCAATTCCAATTTTTTCAACATTAGGTCCAATATTTATACTTTGAAGAGATGAACAACAATAAAAAGCTAATGACTCAATTATTTCAACATTGGGTCCAAATGTTACATTTTGAAGATTTGTACAATTACGAAAAGCAAGGTTACTAATTATTTTAACTTGAGGTCCAATTGTTACACTTTTTAGAGATGTACAATAACTGAAAGCATTATCATAAATTATTTTAACTTTAGGTCCAATAGTTACACTTGAAAGAGACGTACAATAACTAAAAGCTTTTATCTCAATTATTTCAACATTGGGTCCAAATGTTACACTTTCAAGAGATGAACACTTATAAAAAGCACTTTCATCAATCATTTCCACACTATATCCAAATGTCACACTTTTAAGAGATTTACAACAAAAAAAAGCATTAATCCCAATTGTTTTAACATTGGGTCCAATAGTTACACTTTGAAGAGATGTGCAACCACAAAAAGCATCCTTCTCAATTATTTTAACATTAGGTCCAATATTTACACTTTGAAGAGATGAACAAAAAGAAAAAGCACCGCTACCAATAGTTTCAACATTAAGTCCAATAGTTACACTTTTAAGAGATTCACATTTAGAAAAAGCACATTCATCAATCATTTTTACACTATCTCCAATAATTACATGTTGGATATCTGTATGACGTTCAAATGCATATGGTTTAATTGTTTCAACACCTTCAATGATTACAATACCATCTTTAAATTGATATGGCATACCACGTGCGTATTGAATGAAATATTTACTAACTACTGTTTCCGACTGAGACATGATTAAGTTATATTCCCCATTAATTCTAATTTTTTTCAATTTTTTATAAAAAAATAACTTGACTAGAATATGATTACAGATGGTTCAAAGACTTTTTCCCATTTTTACAATTGCGAAGAGTTGTGCAACCATAAAAAGCATTTGAAGCAATTGTTGGAACACTATCTCCAAAAGCCACATTTGAAAGAACTGTACAATATCTGAAAGCATCATTCTCAATTTTTTCAACATTGGGACCAAATGTTATTGCTTTAAGAGATGTACACTCCATAAAAGCGGATTGACCGATTATTTTCACATTATGTCCCATGATGACATTTTTGAGAGATGTACATCCACTGAAAGCACTCGAACCAATCATTTCAACACCCTTTCCAATTTTTACAGTATGAAGAGATGTACACTCACTAAAGGCATTTGGTTCAATTTGTTGAACACCATTGCTGATAGTTACACTTTGAAGAGATGTACACTTACTAAAAGCATTTGATCCAATCTTCCGCACATTACGCCCAATAATGACACTCTGAAGAGACGTACAGTGAACAAAAGCATATTCTTCAATTGTTTGAACATTTGGTCCAATAACAATCTTCCGAAGAGATGTACATTTTTGAAAAGCAAACATCCCGACTGTCTTCACACCGGGACCAAACGTCACATTTTGAAGAGATCCACAATCTCTGAATGCAAAGTTACCGATTACTTCGACACTATCGCCAAATGTCACATCTGCGAGTTGTGTACACATCTCAAAAGCATATGAACCAATTTTTCGAACATTGCGTCCAAATGTCACACTGGTAAGAGATTTGCAATACATAAAAGCTTCCAAACCAATTGATTCAACACTATCTCCAATTGTTACACACTTGAGAGATGTACAACTGCGAAATGCACTATTGCCAATGATTTGAACACCATTACCAATGGTTACAGATTGGAGAGCTACACAATTGTGAAATGCATTATTTCCAATGAATTTGACGCAATTATCAATTACCACAGTTGTAAGGGATGTACAACCATAAAAAGCATAATTGCTGATTACTTTAATACCATTGGTAATAATCACCTTTTTGATATCTGTACGATTTTGAAAAGCGTACGGTTCGATTTTTTCAATATCATTTCTAATCACAAGAGTACCATCATCAGATTGATATTGTGTATAATTAAACATAGTTTGAGACTGAGACATGATTAATCTAAAAGATCTATTATATATAATTTTTTTCAATTTTTTTAATAGTAAAAAAATAAATGTTATTAGTAATTTTTCGAACTCTCTAATAGTTCACTAAATAAATTTACATTTGTTGAATGCCGTCTGGACGATTATTGTCATATTGGATTTTGACAGAGATTCGTGAATACGAAAAACTTTGTCACCAATTGTCAAACTCTCAATAGAATGACATCCAGCAAAAGCCAGATCCTCAATTGTTTGAACATCATTCACAAATGAAACATTTGTAAGGGATGTACAATGCATGAAAGCAAATGAACCGATTGTTTTCACATTTTTCCCAAAAATGACATTTTTCAGAGATCCACAATTTCCAAAAACAGTAGAACCAATATTCGTCACACCATCTCCGATTGTTACACTTTCAAGAGATAAACAATGATAAAAAGCATTGTCATCAATGTTACAAACATTGGGTCCAATTGTCAGACTTTTGAGAAGAGTGCACATTTGAAAAGCACCATTGCCAATTGTTTGAACACCATCTCCGATTGTAACACTTTCAAGAGAAGTGCAGTACATGAAAGCAAATGAACCGATTGTTTTCACATTTTTCCCAAAAATGACATTTTTCAGAGATCCACAATTTCCAAAAACAGTAGAACCAATATTTGTAACACCATCTCCGATTGTCACATCATCTCCGATTGTCACACTTTCAAGAGATGTACAATGATAAAAAGCACCGTCATCAATGTTACAAACATTGGATTCAATTGTCAGACTTTTGAGAAGAGTGCACATTTGAAAAGCACCCTTGCCAATTGTTTGAACACTATCTCCGATTGTCACACTTTCAAGAGATGTGCAGTACATGAAAGCAAATGAACCGATTGTTTTCACATTTTTTCCAAAAATGACATTCTTCAGAGATTTACAATCTCCAAAAACAGTAGAACCAAGATTTGTCACACCATCTCCGATTGTCACACTTTCAAGAGATGAACAATGATAAAAAGCATTGTCATCAATGTTACAAACATTGGGTCCAATTGTCAGACTTTTGAGAAGAATGCACATTTGAAAAGCACTCTTGCCAATTGTTTGAACACAATCTCCGATTGTCACACTTTCAAGAGATTTGCACTTTGCAAATGCACATTCACCAATACTTTCAAGATTGGTACCAAATGTCACATATTTAAGAGATGTGCAATCACAAAAAGCATAATCACCAATTGACACAATGCTATCGCAAAATACCACCTTCATAAGAGATGTACAACCGCGAAAAGCACTGTGGCCAATGTGTTTCAAACCATCTCCAATGATTACAATTTGGATATCTGTACGATTTTGAAACGCCTCTGGTTCAAGCGTTTCAATGCCATTTCTAATGATTACAATACTATTACCAAATAGATATTGTACACCATTGAAAGTGGTTTCGGTAGTATAGTTGTTAACTTCAAATTGAGATTGAGACATAATTAATCTATAAGATATATTATAGATTAAAATAATAATGTAATAGATGTCTATTACATTTTAAAGTTATGATTCAACATAAAAAGCATTAAAAGTAATTGATTGGACAGCTGGATCTATTGTTACATTTTGAAGAGATTTACAACCATTAAAAGCACAATCACCAATGTTTTTAATACTAGGTCCAATAGTTACTCTTTTTCATATATTTTTAACCTGTTGTAGATTTTTTATTAATATTAATTTAGGGTGTAAATGTTAAATTAACGTATTAAATAACCATAATAAATTTTTCGAATACTATCCCCAATTTTTACATTTAAAAGAGATTTACATCCATCAAATGCACCACAACCAATATACTCAACTTTATGTTCCATTGTTACATTTGTAAGAGATGTACAATAGTAAAAAGCATTATAATCAATTATTTTAACATTCGGTCCAAATGTTACACTTGAAAGAGAAATACAGCCACAAAAAGCATGCCAACCAATTGTTTGAACATTGGGTCCAAATGTTACACTTGAAAGAGATGTACAACATTCAAAAGCAGAACAACCAATGTTTTGAACATTTGGTCCAAATGATACTGATTGAAGAGACTTACAATAAGAAAAGGTGTTATCACTAATTGTTTTAACATTAGAACCAATGATTACACTTGAAAGAGCTGTACAATGACTAAAAGCACCTGCTCGAATTGTTTCAATATTATCTCCCAATGTTGCACTTGAAAGAGATATACAATCATAAAAAGCCATCAAACCAATTATTTTAACATTATCTCCACTGATAATATCTTTAAGAGATGAACAACCTTCAAAACATTGAGAACTAATTTCTTGAATATTAGGTCCAATAGTTATACTTGAAAGAGATGTACACATTCTAAAGGCAGCTTGATCAATTTTTTGAACACTAGATCCAATTGTCACATTTTGAAGAGATATACAATTCATAAAAGCAGCTGAACCAATTATTTCAAGACTAGGACCAAATGTTACACTTAAAAGAGATGTACAACCTTCAAAAGCTAGTGGACCAATTCTTTGAACATTAGATCCAATTATTACACATTGAAGAGATGTACAACCGCGAAAAGCACCTTCACAAATTTCTTTGACATAAGGTTCAATAATTACACATTGAATGTCTTTGCGATTTTGAAAGGCATTCTTAGCAATTGTTTCAATAGCATCATCAATAATTAAAGTTTGAAAAGGTGTGTTATTGGTAAAATCATTAATTGTTGTATAAGAATAAGGCATAATTTAATTAAAGTATATATAAAACTATTTTTTTTCAATTTTTTATTTATTATTTAAAAAAATTTATATAATTAAACTACAACAGTATCATTACAAATTGTTTGAATACTATCTCTATTTTTTAACATTAGATCTCAATGATATATTCATAAAAAGCATTATCCTTAATAGTTTTAACATTTGTTCCTATTGTTATACTTAAAAGCGATGTACAATTATTGAAAGCATTATCGCAAATTGTTTGTACACCATCTCCAATAATTACACTTTTAAGAGATGTACAATCATAAAAAGCATTTGAATCAATTATTTTAACATTAGGACCAATCACTATATTTTGAAGAAGTATACAATGATAAAAAGCATATCTTCCAATAGTTTTAACATTAGATCCCATTGTTACACTCTTGAGAGCTATACAATCATAAAAAGCATTATCTCCAATTGTTTCAACATTAGGACCTATTATAATACTTGAAAGAGAACTACAATATTGAAATGCATGTCTACCAATAGTTTTAACATTGGTTCCCATTGTTACATTCTGAAGAGCTGTACAACAATAAAAAGCATAATCATCAATTGTTTCAACATTTGGTCCTATTATTACACTTGAAAGAGAATAACAACAATAAAAAGTACTATCATTAATTATTTTAACATTTGATCCTATTGTTACACTTATAAGAGAACTACAACAACTAAAAGCACTAGCACCGATTTTTTTAACATTAGGGCCAATAATTACGGTTTTGAGAGATGTGCAATTTTCGAAAGCACTGATACCAATTGTTTTAATACTAGGACCCATTGTTATAATTTGAATAGATGAACAATCAACAAAAGCATATTGACCAATACTTTTAACATTAGATCCAAAATTCACATTTGAAAGTGATGAACAATTTCTGAAAGCATTATCATAAATTGTTTGTACACCATCTCCAATAATTACACTTTTAAGTGATGTACAATTTTTGAAAGCATTTGAACCGATTGTTTGAACATTAGGTCCAATAATTACAGTTTGGATAGATGTACAATTTTCGAAAGCACTTGGATCAATATTGCTATCAATAATTATATGAGATGTATTGTTAGTAGAATTATTAAATTTTGTTTGAAAATCAGCCATAATTTTACTATTCAATTAATATAAATAAATTTTTTTCAATTTTTTTATCAAATTTAAGAGCTTTACAATACTAAATGCGAACAATATTCGAAAGCACTAGGGTCAATTGTTTTCACATTAAACACATTTATTACACTTGAAAGAGATGTACAACCAGCAAAAGCATATTGACCAATACTTTTAACATTAGGTCCCATTGTTACACTCTTAAGAGCTATACAATCATAAAAAGCATTAGCTCCAATTGTTTCAACATTTGGACCTAATGTTAGATTTTGAAGAGATGAACAAGCACCAAAGGCAAATTTACCAATTGTTTTAACATTAGATCCCATTGTTACACATGAAAGATATGTACAACCAAAAAAAGTACTATCTTCAATTATTTCAATATTAGGTCCAAATATTACACTCTGAAGAGTTGTACAACATAAAAAAGCATGTTTTTTAATTGTTTTAATACTAGGACCTATTGATAGATTTTGAAGAGATGAACAACCAGCAAAAGCATATTGACCAATACTTTCAACATTAGATCCAAAATTCACATTTGAAAGCAATGTACAATTGTTAAAAGCATAATCACAAATTGTTTGTACACCATCTCCAATAATTACACTTTTAAGAGATGTACAATCACAAAAAGCATTTGAATCAATTATTTTAACATTAGGACCAATTACTATATTTTGAAGAAGTATACAATGATAAAAAGCATATCTTCCAATAGTTTTAACATTAGATCCCATTGTTACACTCTTAAGAGCTATACAATCATAAAAAGCATTATCTCCAATTGTTTCAACATTTGGACCTATTATTATACTTGAAAGAGAACTACAATATTGAAATGCATATCTACCAATAGTTTTAACATTAGTTCCCAATGTTACACTCTGAAGAGCTGTACAACAATAAAAAGCATTACACTCAACTGTTTCAATATTATCTCCAAATGTTACACTTGAAAGAGAACTACAACAACTAAAAGCACCAACACCAATTGTTTTAATACTAGGACCCATTGTTATAATTTGAATAGATGAACAATCAACAAAAGCATATTGACCAATACTTTCAACATTAGATCCAAAAATTACATTTGAAAGTGATGAACAATTTTTGAAAGCATTATCATAAATTGTTTGAACACCCTCTCCAATAATTACACTTTTAAGAGATGTACAATTTCTGAAAGCATTATCATAAATTGTTTGTACACCATCTTCAATAATTACACTTTTAAGAGATGTACAATTTTTGAAAGCATTTGAACCGATTGTTTGAACATTAGGTCCAATAATTACAGTTTGGATAGATGTACAATTTTCGAAAGCACTTGGATCAATATTGCTATCAATAATTATATGAGATGTATTGTTAGTAGAATTATTAAATTTTGTTTGAAAATCAGCCATAATTTTATTGTTCAATAAATATAAATAAATTTTTTCAATTTTTTAAAAATTCATTGTTCTTAAATGTTAGGCAAATTTTGGAGAGCCACACAACCATTAAAAGCACTAGAATCAATTGTTTTCACACTTGGACCTATCGTTACACTTACAAGTGATGTACAACCATTAAATGCATACTTACCAATTGTTTTAACATTAGGTCCAATTGTTACATGTGAAAGTGATAGACAATCACTAAAAGCTTCATCACCAATTGTTTCAACATTATCTCCAAATGTTATACTTGAAAGAGATGTACAAAACTCAAAAGCACTAGAGCAAATTGTTTTAATATTGCCTCCTATTATAATACTTTCAAGAGATGAACAAGCTCTAAAAGCATCAGATTCGATTATTCGAACATTGTCTCCAAATGTTACATTTAAAAGAGATGTACAACCACTAAAAGCAAATTGACAAATTATTTGAACATTAGGTCCCAATGTAAGACTCTGAAGACGTGTACAATAAAAAGCGTATCGATCAATTATTTGAACATTCGGTCCCAATTCAATATTTGAAAGAGATGTACAATAACTAAAAGCACTATAACCAATTGTTTGAACACATGGTCCAAATTCAATTTTTGAAAGAGATACACACTTGTAAAAAGCACATGGGCCAATTGTTTCAACATTAGGTCCAATTGTTACATTTGAAAGAGATGTACAATAACTGAATGCAGACTCTCCAATTGTCTTGAGATTATCTCCAAATACCAGTTTTGAAAGAGACTTACAATTTTTAAAAGTACCATCATTAATTGTTTGAACATTTGGTCCAATTGTTACACTTGACAGCGAAGTACACTCATTAAAAGCATAATAACCAATTATTATAACACTAGGTCCAATATCTATACTTTGAAGTGATTTACAACCATTAAAAGCGCCATTACCAATGCTTTCAACATTATCACCAATATCTATAATTTGAAGAGATGTACAGTTACTAAAAGTATCAGGTTCGATGGATAAAACACCGTGTCCAATAGTTACACTTGAAAGCGATGTACAATCCCTGAAAGCATTTGAACCAATTTTTTGAACATTAGATCCAATTGTTATACTCTCAAGAGATTTACAATTAGTAAAAGCAAATGTACCAATTTCTTTAACATTTGGTCCAATAGTTACTCTCTGGAGAGTCGTACATCCTGCGAAAGCAAACGAATTAATCGTTACAACATTAGAACCAATAATAATATCTGTCAGAGATGTACAACCCTCAAAAGCACACCTCTCAATTTTTTCAACACTGGGTCCCATAATAACACTCGTCAGGGATGTACAATCTGCAAAAGCAGCATAACCAATTGTTGTAACATTTTTCCCAATAATTACACTTTTAAGTAATCTGCAATTTTTAAATGCATATGAATCAATTGTTTCAACATCATCTTTAATAATTAGATCTTGAAGAGATGTATCATCAACTGAATAATTAATAGATGTTTGAATATTAGCCATACTTTAATTATTTGATATGTATAAATAAATTTTTTCAATTTTTTTTAATAATATCAATATTAATAAAATTACTTGATTATTATATTATTTTGATTTTCTAAAATTAGAATAAATAATATATTTTAGTAAAAAAACAAGTTTTAAGATACAGTTTCAATTAATTCAGTTAAGCTAGATGTAAATTTTTCATTTGCTGTAAATTTAATAAAATCACAGCCAGCAAAAACATTATTACCTATATTTTGAATATTGTTCTTATTGATTATATTTTTAAGTTTTTTACAACCACTAAAAGCAAAGTCACCAATAGTTTTAACATTAGGTCCCATTGTTACACTTTCAAGAGATATACAATTTTCAAAAGCATTACGACCAATTATGTTAACATTTGGACCAATTGTTACACTTGATAGAGATCTACAATATAAAAAGGCAGCAATACCAATTTTTCGAACATTATCTCCAAATGTTACATTTTGAAGAGATACACACCTACAAAATGCATTTCCCTCAATAATTTCAATATTAGGTCCTAATGTTATACTTGCAAGAGATGTACAATCACTAAAAGCAGAAAACCCAATTATTTGAACATTGGGTCCAAATGTTACATTTTGAAGAGATATACATCCATTAAAAGCACTACTATCAATGATTCTAATATTTAGTCCAAGTGTTATATTTTTAAGAGATATACAATTAATAAAAGCAGCAAAACCAATCATTTCAACACTTGATCCAAATGTTACGTTTTCAAGAGATTTACAACTATTAAAAGTATTATTATAAATTTCTTTAACATTATTCCCAATTGTTACATTTTTAAGAGATGTACATCCACTAAAAGCATTGGCACCAATTGTATTAACATTATCTCTAATTACTATGGATTCAAGAGATGAACAATTGTAAAAAACACTATCACCAATTGCTTGAACATTAGATCCAATGGTTATACTTGAAAGAGATTTACAAAATTCAAAAGCATTATCACCGATTGTTTGAACACTATCTCCAATTACAACATATTGAATGGATGTACAATACCTAAAAGCATACTGACCGATTGTTTGAATATTAGAATCAATTATTACACTAAAAAGATTTTGACACCAACCAAAAGCATAATCACCAATTATTTGAACATTTGGTCCAAATGTTATACTTGTTAGAGATCTGCAATCATTAAAAGCATGTGAACCTATTGTTTGAATATTTGTTCCAAATGTTACATCTTTTAGACAATAACAACTACTAAAAGCTGAACAACCAATAGTTTTAACATTTGATCCAATGGTTATACTTTCAAGAGATGTACAATTCATAAAAGCATAGTTATCAATTGTCTCAACACTGTCTTCAATAATTACATTTTTAAGAGAACTAAAACTAAAAGCACCCTGTCCAATTATTTGAACACTAGGCCCAATTATTATACTTTTAAGAGATCTACAACCTCTAAAAGCACCAATATCAATTGTTTTAACACAGGGACCAAATATAACACTTTTAAGTGATATACAATCCTGAAAAGCATGTGAACCTATTATTTGAACATTTGGTCCAATTGTTATACTTTCAAGAGCTGAACAACCTTTGAAAGCACCAATATCAATTGTTTTAACACATGGGTCAAATATTACACTTTTAAGAAATGTACAATCCTGAAAAGCATATTCACCAATTGTTTGAACATTTGGTCCAATTGTTATACTTTCAAGAGCTGAACAACCTTTGAAAGCATATTCACCAATTATTTCAACATCAGGTCCAATTAGTACACTTTTAAGAGATTTACAATTCTCAAAAGCATGTGGAATAATTATTTTAACATTGGGTTCAATTGTTACATTTTGTATAATTATACTATCGTTAATTGTGGTTTTAAAGTAAGACATTGATTATTTTGAATACTATATTAAAATAATCTTTATTCAATTTTTACAGTGGATACTATTTAACACTCTTAAAGATTTAAAATGCCGATTTTACTCAATAATAAAATACTCACAGTTTATCCATTACAGAAATAATGTAAATTATAACTGATTGGTTTTTAATCCTTATTATATAAGCATAAATGTTTTTATAACAGAATAGCTAAATCATAATAGAAACTATTTATTACTTATATTTATTCAAATGATTTTATAATAAAAATATAAATGTGTGTTTATTGATAATCTTACTATAAAAATTTAGTTATATTCTATCATGTAATGAGAATAAATTTAATGATCTATTAAATTCAATAGGTCATTTTTATATTTTTTTACATTTAGTTATCTAAGACTGAATTATGGACTTTTGATTATTATTTAATTTTAATTGATATTTTTGAACGCAAATTACTGTAAATTATTATTAAAAATAAATAATTTAAATTCGTGTCATTTACACCCTTGAAGATTTAAAATAAGACAAATAAATATAAATATATAATATTAAAAACTAATTAGTTATAGTTGTTGCTATAATATACCCATAATTTACATGCTTTACAATGGGCAAACCTTAAAGTTTTATTTTTTGATATTTTTTGTCTTTAAGAGTGTAAATTAAAATACTATAATACCATTATGAATTTGTTTAACATTATCGTTAATAAGTATGTTTTTAAGTAATGGACATCCAATAAAAGCATCACTAGAAATTATTTTTAAATTAGAGTCGATTTTTACGCTTGAAAGAGATCTACAACAACTAAAAGCACAATTATCAATAATTTCAACATTTTTTCCAATTATCACACTTTCTAGAGATTTACAACCAGAAAAAGAAGAAGCACCAATCGTTTTAACACTAGGACCAAATATCACATTCTTTAAAGTTGTACAATGACTAAAAGTTTGAAAACCTATTGTTTTAACATTAGGTCCAATTATTACACTTTGAAGAGATATGCAATCACTAAAAGCATATGGACCTAATATTTCAACATTTTCACCAAATATTATATTTTCAAGAGATGTACAATATCTAAAAGCATCATAATCAATATTTTTAACATTTATTGTTACATTTTTTAGAGATTTACAGTGTATAAAAGCCAATGGATCTATTATTTGAACATTAGATCCAATTGTTATACTTTTAACAGACTTACAATATCGAAAAGTATTATTATCGATTCTTTCAACATTAGAATCTATTATAATACTTTCAAGTGAGTCGTAATCATTAAAATTTGTTTGGATTTGATTCATTATTTATTATAAATAATAATTAAAAATAAATATTATCAATTTTTTTAAATTAAATTTAACTACCAAATATATAATCCAACTATTTTTAACATTTTAGATTTTTTAGACTTTTGATAGAGCTGTACAATTAATAAAAGCTGTACAATTAATAAAAGCATTAGGATTAATTGTTTCAATATTGGGTCCAAGTGTTACACTTTTAAGAGATGTACAATTAGCAAAAGCATGAGAACAAATTGTTTTAATATTGGATCCAAATGTTACACTTGAAAGAGATGTACAACCACTAAAAGTTCCAAAATCAATTTTTTCAATACAAGGACCTAACGTTACACTTTGAAGAGATGTACAATTATCAAAAGCACAACGACCTATTGTTTGAATACTAGATCCAAATGTTACACTTTCAAGAGATGTACAATTATCAAAAGCACATTGACCTATTGTTTGAATCTTATCTCCAAATGCTATAGTTTTAAGAGATATACAATATGCAAAAGCTTCATCACCAAGTATTTGAACTGCAAAAGTTACACTTTCGAGAGATTTACAAAATTTGAAAACACCGTTGCCGATTATTTGAACACTAGGTCCCATAATAATACTTTGAAGAGACGTACAATTATCAAAAGCATATGAACCAATTTCTCGAACATTGTCTCCAAATGTTACACTTGAAAGAGATGTACAACCACTAAAAGCACCACACTTAATTGTTTCAACATTAGGACCTATTGTTATGCTTTGAAGAGATGTACAACGACCAAAAGCATCAATCTCAATTGTTTGAACACCTGGACCAAATGTCACACTCAATAGAGATGTACAACCAAAAAAAGTATATTTTTGAATTGTTTTAACATTTGGTCCAATTGTTACACTTTGAAGAGATATACAACCTTGAAAAGCATATGTACCAATTGTTTTAATATTGGATTCGATTATTACACTTTCAAGAGATGTACAACCCTTAAAAGCGTTTGAACAAATAGTTTCAACACTGGGACTAAATGTTACACTTTTAAGAGATTTACAATCACTAAATGCATAATTACCAATTGTTTTGATACTAGGACCAATTGTTACACTTTCAAGAGATGTACAATTACTAAAAGCATTAGAACCAATAACTTTGATATTTGGATCAAAAGTTATACTTTTAAGAGCGATACATCCACTAAAGGCATATCCACAAATGATTTCAACACTTGAATCAAATGTTACACTTTGAAGAGATGTACAATCCTTAAAAGCATGTCCACCAATTTTTCTAACATTAGATCCAAATGTTACACTCTCAAGAGATGTACAACCTGCAAAAGCATTTGAACATATTATTTTAACATTAGGACCAAATATTACACTTTTAAGGGCTTTGCAACCTTCAAAACTATAAGAATAAATTGTATCAATATTAGATCCAATCGTTATAGTTTCAAGAGTTTTAGAACCTGCATAAGTATTAGAATAAATTATTGTATTCTTATCTACATGTTTTTCTCCTGAAATATCTGTAAAGGTAGTAAAATCATTGGACGATGTTTGATATTCAGTCATAATTAAATAAACTAATTAATTAAATAATTTTTTTTCAATTTTTTATTATATTACTCTTCATCTAAAATATTTATTCATTATTAGAAATAAATTAATATAATTACTAATATTTTTAAGTTAAAAAAATTTACAACCAACAAAAGCGTTAGGATGAATTTCTAGATCTTTGTTTCTATTTATTATATTTTTAAGAGACGTACAATTACCAAAAGCATAACGCTCAATTTTTTTAACATTAGATCCAAATGTTACACTTTCAAGAGACGCACAATTACTAAAAGCATAACAATCAATTATTCTAACATTATGTCCAATTGTTACACTCTCAAGAGATATACAACCACTAAAAGCATATACACCTATTTCTTCAATATTATGTCCAATTGTTATACTCTTTAGAGATGTACAATTTTCAAAAGCATTTGATCTAATTATTTTAACACCAGATCCAAATATTACATTTTGAAGAGCAGTACAATTTGCAAAAGCATGTGAATCAATTGTTTTAACACTAGATCCAAATGTGACACTTTTAAGAGATTTGCAATCATAAAAAGCAAAACCATTTATTTTTTCAATATTAGACTCTAATGTTAAACTTGAAAGAGATGTACAACCTCTAAAAGTAGAATGACCAATTATTTTAACACTAGGTCCAAATGTTACACTTTCAAGAGAAATACAACCTTGAAAAGCATTAGAACAAATTGTTTTAACGTTAGGTCCAAATGTTACACTTGAAAGAGATGTACACTCAACGAAAGCACTAAAATCAATTTTTTGAACATTATCTCCAAATGTTACACTTGAAAGAGATGCACACTTACCAAAAGCAGCATGATCAATTATCTCGACTTTAGGACCAATTATTATACTTTTAAGAGATGAACAATTGTGAAAAGCATATTTTCCAATTATCTCAACATTAGGTCCCATTATTACACTTTTAAGAGATATACAATTGTAAAAAGCATAATCATCAATTTTTTTAACATCAGGTCCTATTAGTACTTCTTCCAGCGATTCACAACCCCAAAAAACACCAAAATCGATTGTTTCAATACCAGGACCAAATGTTACACTTTTAAGAGATGTCCAATTACTAAAAGCATGAGGACGCAATTTTTTAACATTGGGTCCAATTGTTATACTTGTCAAAGATGTAATAAAATCATTAAGAGTTATTTCAGAATGAGTCATAATTATATTATTGTAATCATTTAATAAATTTTTTTCAATTTTTACAAGTTATTCGACAATTAATTTATTTGTTTGAAGATTTGTTGTATAAACAAAAAAAGCGTATTTAGGCATTCTATTGAGAATGTTGAGGTTATGTTAAGAGATGTACACCCAACAAAAGCATTCTCATCAATCGTTTCAATATTAGGCCCTGTTACTACACTTTTTAGAGATGTACAATAAACGAATGCCTCTGAACCAATGGTTTCGACTGCGTCTCCTATTGTAACATTCTCAAGTGATGTACATAAGCCAAATACGCCTTCATTGATTGTTTTCAGACTATTACCTATTGTTACACTTTCTAGAGATGAACACTTCCAAAAAGCATATGGGTGAATAGCTTCAACACTATCTCCAATTGTTACACTTTTTAGAGATGTACAACCCTCAAAAGCTGAGTCACCAATAGTTTTAACATTGGGTCCAAATATTACACTTTCTAGAGATGTACAACCATTGAAAGCATCATGATAAATTTCTTGAATATTAGGTCCAAATGTTACACTTTTTAGAGATGTACACATACTAAAAGTAAAAGGATGAATAGTCTGGATATTTAGTCCAAATGTTACACTTTCTAGAGATTCACAACCCTTAAGAGCACAAGGATCAATGATTTTAACATTTGGTCCGAATGTTATACTTTTGATAGATTCATAAGATATAGATTTGAAAAAAACCAAATCATAAATAGTATCATCATTTGGTCCAATTTTTGAACATTCGATATGTATTTTATCACTGGATGTTAGTTGATAATTAGACATAATAAATCTAATAGACATATAATATATATTATTTTTCAATTTTTTATTACTGTAATTAAATTAATTTTAACTAATCAAAACTTTATTACTACTATAAGATATTTAACCATCAAATACATTTTTATAAATTGTTTAAACATTTTATTCTGAATTCTTTTGATATTATATTTAAATGTTACACTTTTTAGAGATTTACAATCTATAAAAATATATTTACTAATAGTTTTAATATTCAAACCAAATGTGATATTATCTTCAATAAACACCTTTTATCAATAATCATGTTATAGTTAAATTAAATTATACTGAAAAATAATCTTTTTTTCATTTTAAAACAATAAAATTTTCAGTTGTATGAAAGTACTGTTTTAGTTGTATGAAAGTACTGTTAGTGCATTAATAAAAGCACTCCGTTGATCAATTATGCTCATTAAAGACTCTACAACAGAAAAATCTATCTGACGTGCTCTTACAACATCTTCTAGAACTTTAACAATAAGTTGTTCATGTATTTGAATCAGATAATCAGGACTTTTGTTAAACTCATCAATATTAATATTATATATTTGAGCTAACATTATCAGTTTATCCTTATTAACAATTTCATGGGAATTAAGTTTTCGAAGATTAATAAAATTATAAGATATTGGATAAATTATTTGATGTATCCGTTCATTCAGAATAGAATGAAATAGCGGCGAGTTAATAATATTAGTTAGTTCCATATATTTTTCTTGAATAAAGTTTTGATTTGAATCTAATGAAGCTTGACGATCATTCAATTCAACATAACACCCACCATCTTTTTGGGTAACATCAAACAATACATTATTTAACAATTCAGTTTTGTCAAAAATGTTAAATAATTCGCAATAAAACTTGGTAGTGTCTCTACCTGTAAAATCCTGAACAATTATACGTGTTCTTGTTCTTTTTCCCAAACAAATTTCAATCAAGTTAATTAAATTAGATACATCCGAACTTGATTTCTCTACTGATTTTTTGATTTCTTCAGGTGTACCCCATGTATTTGGAACAAATTCAAATTTTTCTTCAATAGCATATACTACTATTTCTTCACTTTGTAATACTCGCACATTGTTTCTAATGTTGGTTGTAAATTTAATGTTATGTTTTTTCATGTATTTTTCTACTGCTAAATGTTTTTCAAGAAAAGGATCTATTAATATAATCATCTTTCTTCCTCTAAATTTAGGAAGAAATGGAGGATATTGTTGATTCTTATCATCCGGAATTTCAACATTAGTTGGGTCAACATTAGTTGAATTAGCGTTAGTTGGATCAACATTAGTTTGAGTATAATTAACCATTGCTGAATTACCCATTGCTGAACCAATAGCCAAATAGACTAGGCTGGTATTAGCTTGTGAAGCTTCAGTAAAAATAGGTTCCCAATTGAACATTAATAAATTAATTACCAGTATAAATAAAAATAATTTCAATTTTTTATTATTGAATTAATATTGGATTTCCTTGATTTTATACTATTTATTTCATGTATTAAATGTTTTCTTATCCTTTTTAAATTTTGAAATTTTATATTAAGTAGTTTAATACTAATATAATTTTCATAAAGTTTTTGTAATAAATGTTTATTACTATCATTAATATCATTAATTTTAAGAATTGAATTATTATGTAAAATATTTTTTATCTTATTAATAATTTCAGTGTGTTGTATCTGTAATTTACTAAAATTATAAATCATTAATTCTATTTTATTACTGATATTTTTTATTTTAAGTGTAATATCATCAATTTCATTTTGAGTATAATAATTTGTTAATGAACCAAAAAACTTTGTTATTATATTAATTGTTTTTTTATCTTTATTAATTTTTTTTTTAATATACATATATTCTGACTTTAATTTTGTCCATCTGTAATTTTCAAATAATTTCATAGTTTTAATAAAGTTAATAAAATCATTATGAATGTCACATATTTGTTCAATTTTATTCAAATTAAAATCTAACTCTCTAGTAGTATTTTCAATTAAATCATTAAATTTATACATTGATTGAGATATTTTTTTAATTTTTTCTACTGTATCTATTTTATGTTTTAATTTTGACATTAGTTATTAAGTTTTCATTTAATTAGTAATCTAATTCAATTTTTTTAATTAAAATTTGAGTTAAAGTTAAAAAGTAATACTTTTTTTGATATTTGTTTAACGATTTTTTTATTTATAAAATCATTAATTTGTGTGAATAAATTAACTAAATAGATTATTTATTAAATAAAACAAAAAAATTGATTTATTTATAAAATAAATAATAATTTTTATCTATTAATAATGTTAAGTAAATTATCTAATTATGTAATTTATAACAATTGGGAAAAACTTGGTGAAAATACAAGTTTAATTAATCAAAGAAAACTGGGTAGAATGGTCAAACAAGCAGTTAAACATCATAGTAAAGAATGTTTTGACATATTAATTCAATATCCAAATATAAAAGAGTGGCTTAATAAATATCCTGAAAACCTAACTTATATTTTTAAGAATTATGTTAATGCTCCAAATAATCAAAATGAATATTATGTAGATAAAATACTTCCATATATTGCAGTTTTAAATTATAATTCAATAAATCAAATTATACAAAATCTTCAATTATTTTCAAAATTTTTTACAAACATTAAAAAAGATCAACTAACTATTGAATCTTTGCTTGTTCAAATAATTAAATCAAATAATATAGATACATTTAAATATATTTATAATCAGTTAAAATCTGATCCACAAACCTTTCCATTTTTTAATAATAATTGGATTACTTCACACATTTTATATGTCTGTTTGGAAGAAGATAAAATAGAAATTCTAAAAGAATTAGAAAAAGATGGACAAGATTTGTCTATAGTTAATATAGGTTTATCCTCAATACCATCTCTAATTATTAGTCTATTGAATAGAAATAGCTATACAACAATTAATGGTATATATGTTCCACATAAAAAAAAATTTGAATGTTTTACCTATCTTATTAGTAAAAATATTACTACTAATTATAATTTGATTTTGGCTGCAGTTTTTGATTTGGATGATTTTATTTGTAATAAATATTACTACCATTTAAATGTAGATTGGTCATTTGATTTTTCTGAATTTTCTGATGATAATGATAATCAGATTCAACAAGTTTATAATATATTTACACCTCAAAATTTGTTAATTCAAATAGCTAATAGTGATGCTAATCATTGGATGTGGGGACAAATAATGGATATAGTTTATTATTTAGTTAAAACAGTTAATACATTTCCACAAATTAAAAATAATTTATTAAATATAAATTCAATTCCTAATGTTGATATCATTGAAAAAATATGTGTTTATCTGTTCAAGTCGACAAAACTTATTAAAGATGGACTTTTTATTTTTGGTCATCGTAGAAACCTATTTATTCATCGAAAAAAACAAATGAAAATCAAAATGAATGATTTATTAAAATCTCTTGAAATTATTCGATATTTTAAGGAGAATAACTTGACTGATTTTAATCCTTTACTTATGATTAATGATTATATTCAAATGATTGGTTCTAAAGTCGCTAATAAAAATAAATTAAAACAACTTATAATTTATTTCATGAAATTAGGTTTTGTTGTAACTCCAGATTTGAAAACAAATATTATCCCTAAAATATTTACCAAAAAAGAAATTAAAGAATTTGATAAAACTATTGAAAAAATTAAATTAGATGATATTCTAAAGACAATTAAAAAAAATCTATTTAATCAAAAAATAACTTTAAAATCTAAAAAGAAATATCAATTAAAACCTGTACCTGGTATTAATGGTGAAAATGAAGAATTGAATATAAATCCTGTACCCGATATTAATGGTGAAGATGAAGAAATTAATAATGTTATACAGTATTCTGATTCTGAATCTAGTTTAGATACTAATACTAATTCTGATACAGATTCTGATACAGATTCTGATACAGACACAGAAAACATATCTTATGAGATTGATGTTTAATTTATGTTACTTTATTATTTTATAAAAAAAATATTTACAGATTAATTATTTAATCTGTAAAACCAACTACAATTCCATATAGTTGATTTAGTGTGTCATCAAATGTTGAGAACAACTTCTTAAGTCGAAGTTCCCAATCAGACTTCCATGGTTCAACCTTCATCAACAGACCCTTTACATACATAATAAGTTGTTCAGAATCTGATTGATAAAGCTCCATAGTAATTGGGCTCAATAACTTGATTAGTTCTTGAGTTGAACCATTTGTGTTCAACATCATTCGATAAATAACCTCTACGACTTTAGTGTCAGTTGGATTGTTAGTGTTGAGATTCTCACTCAGTCTTGAATCAATAACTGCGTCCCATCGAGCTTGACCCTTGCTATTTTGCATTTGATAAAGGATTGATTCCTTAGTAATCTGTTTACCAAGAATCAAATAGGAATCATTGACCAAACGATAAATTGTTGAATCAAGATTATCAAAGAACACATGCATTGAATGCAGAATTGGGTAGAACTTGGAACATGACATAGGCAACTTGAGTAGCTTTTGAATGTTATCTTGACGAATCTTGTGACATTCATAATACTTCTTCATCTTGAGCTTTTCATAATCATATGTTCCAGACTCTTGAGGAGTTAGCAAAACAAAACCCTCAGCATGAACAATAGGAGATGTAAACTCGTCAATATCAAAGTTACTCATAAATTGGTCCATTGTACGAGTCCCCAATACAACTTCATCTAGTTCATTCATCAACCGAAAAACTTGATCTGTATTTGAAATTCGGTAGTAAATAGGTTGCTTGAAAACTCGTCGAACCATGTCAAAATGAGGTACATACTTTGACTGGTACATCATTCCAAGCAAATTCAACCCAGAATGATCATAACCTACTGCCAATTCAGTGTGCACACGACCTGTAATTGTTTGTCTGTTCTTACAATAAGCCTCGAAACACATATTGACCATAGATCGATCATCCAACTTGAGAGACTGATAATAATCCAAAATGAGTTGTACAATCTTAGGTCCGACCCATTCCCAATCATCCATCGTCTTGATCTCTTGGTTAATTAGTGGTTGAATAGCAGTAATGAAATAATCCTGCATGTCCTCTCCAATAAATAGTGTTCCTTGAGTTGAAATAGTTACCAAATCAAGTTCATGATTCACACAATATGAAACAATTGACTTTGTAAACTCATCTCCGTGTGTTAGAGCCAAATTCTTAATAATTGGATATTGAACAGAAGACTTGGGATAGACGTTTGCAATCAATAGTGATCCATCTACCTTTCCTGTCAAAAATGAATCAATTGGATTTGATCCTGCAAATGTCTTGAGCAACTGGCGCTGAACTTGATCAAAGTTTTCCCATGACTTTGACTCAACATCTTGAGTAGTATTAATACCTGACTCAATATGAGCCTTGGTAATGATTTCAATACCTCTCTGTAGTGTAGACTTGAGTTCAATTACTTGTGCTCCCTTGTTCAATCCAATCCAATAGAAACGTCCACGAGCCTCACGAGCCCACTTTGGTTGCCAAATTTGGTTGATGCCTTCTAAATACTTGATACCAATAACACCTGGAATGTGTCGGTTTACAGTATAGGCGTATGGAATAAAGAATTGTATGATGGCATCCAAACCTCCAATGTCATTGAGTTTTTGAATCAACTCGATCAAAGTCATGTTAACCGTTTGATTCAAAATAGGAACCCGAGAAAGGGTCTGATTAAACTGATACATTGATTCCATTTGGTCAAACAAATGAGTCAGAATGTGTTCCTTGACACCATTCCAACCAACACTTAGAGACAAATGAACTTGATTCTTCAAATCACCATTCAAATCTGCAAATTCAGTCGCTGAAATCATCTTAGACCAGTTTACAATTGGATTCAGTGGATTCCAAATACTCTTATCGCCATGAATTTCTACTTGAGTAGTCATGTCCATGCCAAGACGAGAGATTGACTCTTCATTTGTGATCATTTGGTTTCGATGAACCCAAAAAGCCATACGATAAGCATCACTAGCATTGTCAGGAATAATTCCATCAATTGCATCAAACATTGTTGCTAAAGTATCAACAATCACAATCTTGCCAAGTTGAAGACCGTCACTAATATCTCGACGCATGCCATCATTAATTTGATTAGCCCATTTCTTATCAGAACTTACATACTTTTGATGACATCTTTGATAAAGTTCTGGTGTCATTTCATCTGAAGACTGAATTGGGGTTTCACCCATAATCTTCATTGTTTGGCGAACCATATAATAGTCACGATTGACATGAATACAATGATCGCCAAATCTCTTCATCATCTTCTTGGCCATTGTACTCTTACCAGATGCTGATGAACCCTGAATGAAAATAAGGATACCATGCTTCTTGTCAATTGATTCAAACGTAATTGAAGAATTGAACAAAGTATTCTGGTATTCTGGGTGTGTTGTCTTGACAAATTGTTCAATGTCTGTTGATGTCTTGGTATAAGTACTTGATGGCTTCATTGACAACTGATCACCGATACATAGTACTGACAATAGGCGCTTAACTTGGTTTGGTAAGATATTCACTGAATACTTGTGAATTGGAGTTGTTTGACCCTCAAAATAAGAGCACATGTGAACATCTGCACAAGCTGAAATATCACCCCAATCTTCCTTAGTTAAACCCAATTGAGTTTCCAACTGGTCTGACCAAAAATTTTCCAAAATAGCACCACCGACTAGTCCATGCCCCTTAAAAGCCAGATGCTTTGAAAGGTAACGCATAGTTCCTGGCTTACCAATGTCATGAAGAAGTCCTGCGATGTATGCCTTAATACACTCCTTTGCAGTATATCCAAATGAAACAGCATTTTCAAAACAAATTTGGGCACAATCCCTAAGATGATCATACAAACTCTCATCATGAGGACATGTGCACTTTCCGTCCTTGTGCCAATGCTTTGACTTGATAAAGTCAAAAACATTAGACCAAACACCAACAGAAACCATTTCTTGTGTTTGCTTTGTAACAACAAACTGATTAGGAATAGGAATTCCCATAAGCGTGTTGTAAATAACATCGGTATTTACGGTATTAATCTTTTGATTTGTCTCAAAACATTCCATTAAAAATAATTAATACATCTAATATATAAAAAATATTTCAATTTTTTTATAGTGCACATTTTAAATATTGACTTGTATTAATTTTTATATTTATTAGATACTTTAATATATTTTTTATTCTTAATCTTTAGTTGTAAGCATAAATAAAATAATTCTTATATGTTCTTCTTTTATTTTTTTAATAGAATTAGAAGTTAATAAATAGAATAAAACATTCAAAGAATTAACTTATCTATTGGTAAAAATAAGATAGCTTATAAAACATTTACATGAAATATTTATGAGGTAAATAAACGTATTTTTGTAAATTATGATAAAAATGTTTATAAAAATATTATTTAATAACTCAATCACACATTACACCTAAAGAAAAAAGAAATTGTTGTTTAATAAGGTAGTAAATTAAATAACATCTGATAGGATTTATTATATAGAATTTTTTAATGAACAAGCAAATATTATTTTTATATCTGATTTCAGCATTTAAAAATTTGAATTAAATTTCAATATCTTTTGATTTTGATTTTTTATCTGCTTTTACTGGATTAAATAATTGTTTGGTTTTGATAGCATTATCTGTCTTAATATTTGAATCTCCAAGTAATTGTTCATATTCATCTGCTTCTTCACTAGTATTATTGTTTTCAGATGTTTCATTATCTGAATCAGTTTTTTTGTCATCGGTAATACCTTCAATTTTATAAGTATCAAAATCGCCATCATTTAATTTAGAAAGATGTTCTAATTTATACTTGAGAGTTTCACAAATAAATTCTTCAATAGTTCCTTCACAAAATACTACTTTCTGAATAGCATCTGTTTTAGCACCTGCGCGATGGATACGACCCAAACATTGAATAAAATCCTGAGCACTCCATGTTGGACTAATAATTGATACTCTCTGATGTGAGCCCAATAAGTCATGTAGATTGACACCCGTACCACCAGCACGAATATTGAGAAGTATAATAGTTTTTTTATTAGCTTGAAAATCTTGGATATTTTGATTTCTTTCTTCAATTGACTGTTCTCCATGAACCACACAATCTATATTCAGTTCATCAGCTATAGTTTTAAGAGTTTCATTAAAATTTAAAAACACCACAGATGACTTTCCATCTACAATATTTTCTTTAATCAACTGTATAAAGGTTGGAACTTTAAGTAGTTCAACAGCTTGTCTAGCTCTAATAATTTTCGGTAGAATATATTTAGCATTAGAAGCCTTTTCTTTAATATCAGCATAAGCATCCTCAATAATTTTATATTGTTCAGCAATTTTATCTGCATTAGTCATATAGTAACATTTAGCTCGAATATCATTTTTAGGAAACATATCACCTAAATCTTTAATTCTCATTCTACCTCCATAATTTGGAAATAGTTTTTTATTTAAAGCTATTGAATCATCTGTTTTATATTCAGTAGTTAATTTTTTTAACCAATAAGAAAATTGTCTAGGATTGTCATAAAATTTCATTACATAACCAAAATTTTTAAATAATTTAATTTTATCAGCTAAAGTTGCACTTAACATAATAACTTTGTTATTTAATGATCTTAAACTGGTAAGCAATTTTGAATGAAGTGTCTTTGTATTTTTACATCTATGTACTTCATCCAAAATAACCATATGAATAGGATATAATAACCATTCATATGATTTAGTATCTTTATTAAAGAGTACAAATGGATAGGATTCTTGATTATCTTTAGAAAAAGATGTGTTAATTACCCGTTCATAATTTATTATATTTTCAGGTTCAATTTCAAAATATTGACAAACTGTTTTCCAATTTTCAATTACACTTTTTGGACAAATAATAATTGGTTTTAATTTAAATTGTTTACACACTGCAAGACTACAATAAGTTTTTCCTGTACCTGTATCTGATGCATCTATTATAATATTCGAATTTTCAAATGAATATATTAGACTTAAACAATGAGGTATTTGATAGTTTAATAACTTAACTAAAATTGATTGATCCATTAGATGTAAATCATAAATTAATAATTATAGAATAAATCAATTTTTTATGATATGTTTATCTGTACCATCAGAATAAATTATTAATACTGGTTTTTTATTTTTAATTGCATATCGAATTGTACTCCATGTACCAGACCTAATTGTTTCTTCTTTTGTTAATGGAAATGCAATTAACATATCTGTTTGATCAACTATTTTTTTATTTCTATTTAAATATTTTTCAACAGGTAAAATTACATTTCCTTTACAATTAGCACGCATTGTATTATTATCTGGTGGATGCACTATAATATTTATTTTAAGGTTTGAACAAATATTATGAAATTCATCATCAGAACCTAAACAATC
>VFQT010000733.1_pt1 | contig 44776 bp, 38 predicted proteins | sample 3512381 | NCBI WGS metagenome assembly VFQT01 (sample SAMN10412376, study PRJNA504923) | tailings metagenome | isolation source: Relicate 2 Philex TSF3 active mining site | place: Philippines: Tuba, Benguet | collected 2017-08-29 | reverse complement strand
TAGTCGCAACGATGCCGACAGAACGGCACGTGCACGTACACGCCGAAATCACTCATCGCGATGGCCGGTAGAGCAACTCGAGTGCATCGAGACGTGCCGTCACGTCCTCGAGCGACACATCGAGCATCGCGGCGATCGCTCGCACGTCGTGAGCGCGAATCGTGAGCACCTTGCCGTTGAAGTCGCCGCGTTGCACCTGGATCATCGCCAGGAATCGAGTGAGCATCTCGGCACTCGGTCCGGACATCTCGGCGAGTCGAACGAGGTCGATGGCGAGCTTGCGCGACCGACTCGACATCGAGTCGGGATCGAGGCCGGGCTCCGATTCGTCGAGCGGCAGCAATTGCGCCACCGGAACGGCGTAGACCGCCGCCAGACGATGAAGACGCGGCAGGGAGATCGCCCTCTCTCCGCGCTCATAAGCCCCGACCACCGACGCCTTGAATTCGCTCCGTGAGATCTCCTCGACGTCGTTGAGCGACAACTTCTTCTGACGACGAATCGCCCGCAATCGCTCGCCGACTCGACGTCCATAGGCCGCGTCGGCGGGGTCGACCTCGTCCACATTCGACGCGACGTCGTGCTCAACCCTCTTGGCCATCGACTCGACTCTACGACGGGTCCGGCCACTCTCCGTGGTCGATGCTCAGGAGTGGGACGCGATCAGCAAGGCCCCGGCCACCACAGCCGCTGTTTCGGCGCGCAGGATTCCGCCCGGAAGGGCGACCGTGTCACGCCCCGACAGTTCCGAGGGCGTGAATCCGCCCTCGGGTCCGACGGCGACGGCACGCACCGACCTGCCGATCGGCGACCCACCGGGTTCGGCCAACACTGCACCACCCACTGCATCGATCGCCTCGGCCAACGTCGGTCGTACGTCGTCGACGATCGGCAAGCGCACCTGGCGACTCTGCATCGCGGCCTCACGTGCGACCTTGCGCAGTCGATCGACGTTGCGCTGCGACTTCTCGTCGTCCCATCGCACCACCGAACGTTCGGCGACGAAGGGAACGATCCGGGAGACGCCGAGTTCGGTGAGTTTCTGCACCACGATCTCGGGCTTGTCGCCTTTGCTCAAGGCGAACAACACCGTGACCGGCATGGTGACGCTCTCCGACTCGATCTCGCCGTCGACGACCAGACTCGAACCGTCGATCCGGCACCCCCGCCAGTTGCCCCGACCATCACTGGCAGTGACACGTTCCCCGTCGCGCAGTCGCAACACCCGTTGCAAGTGATGTGCGTCGTCGTCGGTCAGCTCGGGTGCAACGAGATCGTCGACGAACACGTGGGCCGCCGCTCGACGACGATCGTTCATGAGAACGCCGATTTGATCTTCGAGAAGAAACCCTGCTCTTCCGGCGCGACGTCGTCGCCTCGGGCCGCTGCCAGTTGGCGCAACAGGGAGGCTTCTTCGTCGGACAGCGATGTGGGGACCTCGATGGCGACGGCCACGCGCAGATCACCCCGTCCACGCGCCTGTAGGCGTGGCACTCCGCGGCCTCGAAGTGTGAACACACGACCGGAGGGCGTCCCGGGTGGGATCACCAAGGTTTCGACTCCGTCGAGGGTGTCGACCTCGAGAGATGCGCCGAGACAGGCCTGCGGATACGAGATGACCACCTCCGAGACCAGATCGTTGCCCTCGCGAACGAACGTGTCGTGCGGTGCGACACGTACGTGAACGTAGAGGTCACCCGATCCGCCTCCACGTGGGCCCATCGCACCGCGACCGGTGAGCCTCAACGTCGATCCGGTATCGACTCCCGCAGGAACGTCGACCTGGAACGTCTTGTCGGTGACCACACGACCTTCACCCGAACACGTCGTGCACGGTGTGGGAATCACCTGACCGAATCCACGACAGCGTTGGCACACCTGGGTACTGATCATCTGGCCGAGCAAACTCTGACGAACGCGCTGCACCTGGCCCGTTCCGTTGCAGTCGACGCACGTGACCGCTTTGGTGCCCTGTCCGGCGCCGGTTCCGTCGCAGTCGTCGCACGCCACGGCGGTGCGCACCGTCACCGGCAGAGTTGCCCCGAACACCGCGTTCTCGAACGAGATGTCGGCCACCACCTCGAGATCCTGTCCTCGCGGCGGCCCACTCGGTCCGCGGTTCCCACCGAAGGAGCCGCCACCGAAGAACGCATCGAAGATGTCACCGAGCCCACCACCGGAGAAGAAGTCACCGGCGCCACCGGCGCCGGCACCTCCGACCCCCGTTTCACCGAATCGGTCGTACCGTGCACGCGCGTCGGGGTCGGAGAGAACTTCGTAGGCCTGCGCAACCTGCTTGAACTTCTCCTCGGCCGCCGTGTCGCCAGGATTGGCGTCGGGATGCAACTTGCGGGCCAGCCCTCGGTACGCCTTCTTGATCTCGTCGGCCGAGGCGTTGCGCTCGACACCGAGCAAATCGTAGTAATCGGCCATCGTTCAGCCCTCGCCGAGTCGTCGGCCGAGGCGATCGGACACGACTTCGACCGTGGCCATCGCCTGCGGATAATCCATACGTGTCGGTCCGAGAACTCCGATGGTTCCCATCTGCTGACCGTCGACCACCACCGGTGCCACGACGACCGAGCAATTGGCGAGGGGCTCGACACCGTGTTCGGCACCGATGGCCACGCTCAGCCCTCGATCGAGCACATCTTGCACCAACGTCACGACGAGGAACTGTTGCTCGAGTGTCTGAAGTACCTGGCGCACGACGTCGACGGCGTCGAAGGCGGCGGCCATCGACGACACACCACCAAGAAACACGGGGTCGTCGGTGGTCTTGGATCGGAGCGCGTCGAGGGCTCGGCGACACAGATCGTCGATCGATGCGTCACCCGTCATCGGCGCCGGAATGTCGGAGATGGGGCGACCGCCGGCCACTGATTGCAAGGTCGAACTCGCCGAGATCACGCGCGACTCGGGCACGTCGTCGGGAAGATCGAACTGCTGACTCTCGACCTGGCCGTTCGACAACACCGCGACCACGAGCACCGCTCGTGGCGACAAGGCGACCAACTGCATCGACTTCACCCCGGCCCGTTCGACGGTCGGCCCGAGCACCACTGACGCGTAATTGGTGAGCCCGGCGACCAGCTGCGACGTTCGGGCGAGAAGTTCCTCGAGACGGCCATGAGCGTTGTCGAAGAACTGGCGGACCTGGACGACCTTCACGTCGTCGAGACGTCCGGGCTGCGTGAGGTGGTCGACGAAGAACCGGTAGCCCTTGTCGGTCGGCACACGACCCGCCGAGGTATGAGGTTGAGCGAGGTAGCCCTCCTGCTCGAGCACGGCCATCTCGTTACGAACCGTGGCCGACGAGACGTTCACACCGTTCGCATGCGCAATGTGCGTCGAACCCACGGGTTGACCCGTGCCGATGAACTCCTGCACGACAGCGCGCAGGATCGCGGTCTTGCGTTCGTCAAGCATTTCGGCCTCGAGTCTACTCGTCAGCCTCCAGTGACCGCCTTGTAGCGAAGCAGGGCTTCCTCGCGCTCGACCGCGTGATCGACGATCGGTGCGACGTAACCGAGCGGGACGCCGGATCCCTTCGACCACGGCGAGTGGATCTGCGACGTGGGCAGATCGGCCAACTCGGGAACGAATCTCCGGACGTAGTCGCCCGACGGGTCGTAACGCTCCCCCTGGGCCACCGGATTGAACACCCGGAAGTAGGGGGCGGCGTCGGTTCCCGTGCCGGCCGTCCACTGCCACCCGTGTGCGTTGCTCGCGACGTCTCCGTCCACCAAGTGACGCATGAAGAATGCCGCCCCCCATTGCCACGGCAGGTGCAGATCCTTCACGAGGAAACTGGCCACGATCATGCGCACGCGATTGTGCATCCATCCGGTCGTGAGCAACTCGCGCATTCCGGCGTCGACGATCGGGTAGCCCGTTCGCCCGTCGCACCACGCGCGGAACCGCTCGTCGGCGACCGGACCCTCGTCGAACACCATGGTGTCCATCTTGCGATTCAAGTTCTTCCAGGTCGTGTCGGGGTGGTGATGCAGAACGTCGCCATAGAACTCCCGCCATCCGATCTCGCTGCGGAACACCTGATGCGCCTTCGAGTCGCCGAGCTCGTGCAGAAGTTGACGTGGATGAACGAGACCCCACCGCAGAGCGGTCGACAACCGGCTGGTTCCCGACACTCCCGGATCGTTGCGCCGCTCGTCGTAGCCATCGAGTCCGGTGTCCCCCCGATCGCGGAACTCCTCCCACTGCTGCCACACGGCGTGCTCGGTGTGGGGAGGAAGCACGATGTCGAGTTCGGGACGTGCGGGGCGGCCCGCACAAGGAACCGTCGGAGCGCCCACCCAATTCGGATTCGCCGGCGGCGCGACAGGTGCCGACCAACCAGCGGCCATCCAGCGTCGCGAGAACGGCGTGAACACCGCGTACGGCGTGCCGTCGTCCTTCATGACAGTGCCCGGGTCGACGGCATACGACGACCCCACCGTCACCAGTCGACGTCCGGTCGCAGCGAGACGCGTGGCCACGGCATCGTCTCGACGGCGTCCGTACGGCGCGAAGTCGGCCGCCGCGAACACCGTGGTGGCTCCACTCTCGGCGCAGAAGTCGACCAGCACGTCGACCGGATCACCGTAGCGATACACGAGCGCGCGACCCATCGAATCGTCGAGAGAGTTCAACGCATCGCACATGAACGCCCGACGGGGCAGACCCGAACGGTCGAAGAGGTTCGGATCGACCACGAAGAGTGGTACGACTTCGTCGAACTCGGCGAAGGCCTGCGCCAACGCCGGCTGATCAGCGAGGCGAAGATCCCGCCGGAACCACATGACTGCTCGACTCATGGGTCGAGTGTGTCAGCCCTCGCGATGATTCGAGAGATCGGGGAAGCGCATCCGCAATGCGTTGCCGTGGGCCGCGAAGCCCTCGACGTCCGACAAGGTGATGATGCTCGGCGCCAGACGACGCAGAGCGTCGGCCGAGGCGCGGGCGATGGCCGTGCGCTTCAGGAAGGCGTCGACCGTCACACCACTCGTCACCCGAGCGAACCCATTGGTGGGCAACGAGGCCGGACAACCGATCACGAAGTTCGCCGCCGAGAACGGCGTGTCCTGACCGATGAGGATCTCACCCGCGTGAACCAGACCGGCGACCGCACGATCCTCGTCGACGGAGCGAACGACGAGTTGCAAGTGTTCGGGGGCGAAAGCGTTGGCCACCTCGAGTGCCTCGTCGAGCGAAGCGACCAGAACCCCTCCACCGTTCACTCCGAGCGACGACCGTGCAGCCTCGGCACGCTCGTCGGGAAGTGTCGCGATCTGTCGCGTGAGCTCGTCGTCGACCTGATCGAGCAGGTTCTCACTCGTGGTGATCAGAAGGGTGCAGCTGTCCGTCCCGTGTTCGGCTTCGATCAGCAAGTCGGCCGCCAATCGTCGCGGATCGGCCGAATCATCGGCCACGACGACGCTCTCGGTGGGACCGAGTGCCATCTGCGTCGCCGTTCCGTACCGCTGAACTTCGAGTTGAGCCACCGTGACCGGCCAGGACCCAGGTCCCATCACTTTCACGACACGCGGAATCGACTCCGTACCGAAGGCGAGCGCGGCGATACCTGCCGGACCATTGGCGCGATACACGTTGGCCAAGCCGAGTTCGTCGGCGACGGCAAGAACCACGGAGTCGACTGCTCCCCCGGCACCGGGTTTCGGGGGAACTACCACACGAATGTCGGCCACTCCGGCCACGACGGCCGGGCCGCCCAATTGCGCGAGCACACTCGGATAACTCGCCTTGCCGCTCGGACAGAACAATCCAGCCGATGCGATGGGAGTGACCTTCTCGCCGATGGTGAGACCCGGATCGGATTCGAAACTCCAATCGCCCAGTCGTTGGTGCAGGGCTTCGTTGAACCGTCGCACGTGGTCGACCATGTCGCGGATCGCCCTGCGCACGTCATCGGGTACGTCGGCGCGCGCCCTGTCGCGTTCGTCACTCGACACCCGCAAACCGTCCGGGGCGACCTCGACTCCATCGAAGGTCGCCAGCGCCTCGCACACCGCGATGTCGCCGCGATCGCGAACGTCGGCCACGAGGGCCGCGATCTGCTCACGTAAGTGCGGTGAGACCGAGTGCACGATGTCGCGGTCGAGCAGGTTCCGACGCGCCTCGACGTCGAGTTTCGACCACGTCAATCGCCGAAGAACGCTCACCCCGTCAGGGTATCGGTGTCGATGCCGGTGATCTGGTGAGAGTTTTCGACCCCAGGGGTGAAGATTCCGCACCAGAACCACGGGGGATGACGAGGGAGAGGGCGGCGGCGAGGGTGAGGACACTGCCGTAGGCGAGGGACCATTCGGCACCGAACCGATCGGCCACCACACCGGTGACCGGTCCGCCGATCGGCGTCGATCCGAGGAACGCCACCGCCGACAACGCGAGCAGTCGACCACGCATGTCGGCCGGAGCCTTCTGCTGCACCAGACCGTTGAACGACGCGAGAAAGCCCGCCCCTCCGATCCCGAGCGGGATGGCGGCCACGAACGCCCATGGCGCCGACGGTGCCCAGGCGACGAAAGGTCCGGCGGCACCGAGAAGCAGCACGCTGCCGGCGAAGAGCCTCGGCGTCGCCTCACGACGTGACGCCACGTAGAGCGACCCGATCACGCTTCCGACACTCACCACCGAGAGCACCCAACCGAACCAACGATCGTCGCCCCACCTCACATCACTCAACTTCGGCAACGACACCGAATAGTTGAACGCGAAGGTGCTCACCACGATCAGAACCACATGGATACGACGCAGCTGACGATCACGAACGACGAATCGAAGCGCGTCGCGAACCGGAGTGCCACCGCGCGGCGCGAGAGGAGACCGATGAAGAGTCGTGGGATCGACCAGCACCAGCGAGACGAGCACCGCGACGAACGACATGGCGTTCAGAGCGAAGCACCACGCCGTACCGAACGGACCCACGAGTGCCGCTGCCAGCGCGGGGCCGAACACCCGTGATCCGGTCATGACCGCGGTGTTGAGACTCATGGCGTTGCTGATGTCGGCCGGTTCCACGAGCTCGACCACCAGGCCACGTCGGGCCGGGTTGTCGAAGGCATTCACCACACCGAGCACGAGCGACAGTACGTAGATCGCCCCCACGTTCGCCGCACCGGCGAAATCGAGACCGGCCAGAACCACGGCCTGCACCGCCAGACCGGCCTGCGTGATCAGACACAGTCGACGCTTGTCGCGTCGGTCGGCGAAGGCTCCTGCCCAGGCTCCGAGAAGCAGCATCGGAAGGAATTGGAGGGCGATCGCGATCCCGAGGCTGGTCGCTCGCCCGGTGAGTCGGTACACGAGGATCGACATCGCGGTCGACTGCAACCAGGTGCCGACGTTGGAGACGAGGAGACCACCGAAGAAGAGGCGCGCATTGCGCGTCCGCAGTGAACGAAACGTCCCAGCCGACGCCATCTCAGTTGCCGAACTTCATGTCAATCGTCGAGCTTGAGAGCCGAGATGAACACGTCGCCGGGAACCTCGACCCGACCGATCGCCTTCATCTTCTTCTTGCCCTCTTTCTGCTTCTCGAGCAGCTTGCGCTTACGCGTGATGTCGCCGCCGTAGCACTTGGCGAGAACGTCCTTGCGCTTGGCCTTGACGGTCTCACGAGCGATGACCTTGCCGCCGATCGCCGCCTGAATCGGCACGTCGAACATCTGCCGAGGGATGAGCTCCTTCAACTTTTCGCACATACGACGGCCGTAATCGAACGCCTTGTCGCGGTGGACGATCGTGGAAAACGCGTCGGCCGTGATGCCGTTGAGCATGAGATCGACCTTCGCCAAATTGCTCTGCTGGTAGCCGTCGAGTTCGTAGTCGAGACTCGCATATCCCTGCGTGCGACTCTTCATCTGATCGAAGAAGTCGACGACGACTTCGGCGAGCGGAATCTTGTAGTGCAATTCGACACGCTCAGGCGAGAGATACTCGAGTTTCGACATCTCACCACGGCGCGACTGGCACAGTTCCATGAGCGTACCCGTGTAGTCCTTGGGAGTGATGATGCTCACGCGGAAGTAGGGCTCTTCGATGAAATCGATGTTCTGCGCCGGGGGCAGGTCGGCCGGATTGTCGACTTTCACCATCTCGCCGTTGGTCTTGGTGACGCGGTATTCGACACTGGGTGCGGTGGCGATGAGCGCCAGGCCGAACTCGCGCTCGAGACGTTCCTTCACGATCTCCATGTGGAGCAATCCGAGGAAACCGCACCGGAACCCGAAGCCGAGTGCACCGGACGACTCGGGCTCGTACGTGATCGAGGCATCGTTCAACTTCAACTTCTGCAAACTCTCACGCAAGTTCTCGAAGTCGTCGCCGTCGATCGGATACAGACCGCAGAACACCATCGGCTTTGGATCGCGATAGCCGGGTAGCGGTTCGGTGGACGGACGGTTGGCGACCGTCACCGTCTCTCCCGAGCGGGCTTCGGCCACGTCCTTGATGCCGGCGATGAGATAGCCGACCTCTCCCGGTCCGAGTTCGGCCACCGGGGTCGGCACCGGCCGTCGCACACCGATCTCGATCGCCTCGTGTTGGGCCGTCGTCTGCATGAAAGCGAGTCGAGAACCACTCGTCATCCGGCCGTTCATCACGCGGATCGACGACACCACACCGCGGTACTGGTCGTACTGACTGTCGAAAATCAACGCCTGCAACGGTGCCTCGGGGTCCCCCTTCGGCGCCGGGATGCGCTCGCACACGGCATCGAGCAGCAGATCGACACCTTGTCCCGTCTTGGCCGAGATCCGGAGAATTTCGTCGGCGGGAATGCCGAGCACCGTTTCGATCTCTTTGGCATACCGGTCGGGGTCGGCAGCCGGTAGGTCGATCTTGTTGAGCGCGGCGACGATTTCCAGATCGTTCTCGAGCGCCAGGTAACAGTTGGCGAGAGTCTGGGCCTCGATGCCCTGGGCTGCGTCGACGACCAGAACGACCCCTTCACAGGCGGCCAGCGACCGGCTCACCTCGTACCCGAAGTCGACGTGACCGGGTGTGTCGATCAGGTGCAGGGTGTGACCCTTCCAATCGACCCGCACGTTCTGCGCCTTGATCGTGATGCCGCGCTCACGCTCGAGATCCATCGAGTCGAGGTACTGCTCCCGCATCTCCCGCTTGTCGACGGCACCCGTGATCTCGAGGATGCGGTCCGACAACGTCGACTTGCCGTGGTCGATGTGGGCGATGATCGAGAAGTTGCGGATGCGGGAGAGGTCCATGGGAAAAACGGGGCCTCGTGGAGGTCAACCCACGCCGAGCCTACCCCTGGCCCCCTGACCTGGGGTGTTGGACCTCGACGGCGTCGACCGTCCGCTCCCTGTCGGTTGGGGTCCCGACCGGGCGCTGATACCCTTCACCAGCCGTTATCGATGCAACGAGGTGTCCGTGGCCAACATCAAGAGTCAGAAGAAGCGCAATCTCACCAACGCCAAGGCTGCCGAGCGCAACAAGGCCGTCAAGAGCGAGCTCAAGACTCGTATGAAGAACGCTCGCGCCAGCATCGGAACCCCCGAGAACACCGAAGACGTTCGTCTTGCAGTGAAGCGCATCGACATGGCGGCCGCCAAGGGAATCATTCACCCCAACACGGCTGCTCGTCGCAAGAGCCGCCTCATGAAGAAGGTCAACGCCGCCGGCTGACGCTCGGCGCGAGTCGCGCCAGGCGCGCGATGAGCACATCCATCACGACGTCCTCGTCGAGACCCGTTCCGCCGCGTAGATCCGAATCCGCGGTCGCCAGTAGTTCGAACGCCCGCCTGACTCCGTCGTGCCCGAGACTCCGGTACGTCGTGAACGCCTTCTGCGCCGGGAAGCCCTTCACTCCCGCGGCCGCCTCGATCGATTCCTTCGACGACAGGTCTTCGCCGTCGAGCCGAGCGAGACGCGTGTAGTGGTTGTGCATCTGAGCCAGGATCTGCAGGGGATGCCGATCCCCCGCTTTCATCATTCGACGAGCTGCTCGTAGCGCCTCGGTCGCCCGACCGTTGTCGATCGCGTCGGTCAGGTCCCAGGGCAACGCATCGCCTCGCTCGCCGAGATACGGCTCGAGCATCGCGACCGACACTCGCTTCGATCCATAGGTCGATCGCAAGGTGTGAGCCAGACCGTCGAATCGGGCCACGTCCTCTCCGAGCCATTCGATGAGCACGGCCTGAGCGGCGGGTTCGAGGTCGAGATCTCGAGCGCGGATCTGTTCACTCCACCAATCACGACGGTCACCGGCCCTGGTCGGCGGTGACGGATCGATCACACGCCCCCCGCATCCCGTGACCGCCTTCTTGAGAGCGTCGGCCACACGGCCGGACCCCCAGGCGATCACGAGATCGGTGAAGTCAGGGGCATCGGCGAGGTACTCCACGAGGACCGCGACGTCATCGGCCACGAAACCGTTGGCACTTCGCACCACCACGACTCGGCGGTCGGTGAAGAACGGCGGAGTGAGAGCGGCCTCGGTGGCTCCCGCCATCACGAAGTCACCCGCGAACTCTTCGAGAACGAGCGCCCGATCCTGCTCGCCCACCAACTCGCGCACGATCTCGGCCACCTTGTCGGACACCAACGCCTCATCGGAGCCGTGGACGAGGTGAACGCTCATGACGAGAGGATGCCACACGGGAGTGGCGCCGGAGGAGGCCGATGAGCACGACCGGCAGCGTGATCGTGACGGCAGCATCGATCCATCTCGGCGGTCGAACGTCCGATCCGACTCGAGCGACGACGTCGACCCAACGAACCATGGTGGCCAACGGCGCCATGAGCACCGAGGCCCACACGTCCGGCACGTACCCCGCGACGAGAGTCACTGGGAGACCGAGCAGCATCGTGGCTCCGGCGATCGGTCCGGCCAACAGATTGCACGGAACCGACCACGCATTCGGCCAACCGAAGATCAGAAGCGAGACCGGAAGCACACCGAGTTGCGCGCCGAGCGTGGGTGCGACCACTCGAGCCGCCCGGCCACCACCCAAGGCGTGCGCCACTCGCGGCGCAAGGACGGCCAATCCGAGGCAACCGCCGATCGACAGCCACCATCCGATGCTCCAGACCAGAAACGGATCGACGATCACACCGACCACGACTGCGAGGGCGAGGACGTCGAGACCCTGCCGTCGCCACTCGAAAGACGAACTGACCGTGGCGACTCCCGCCATCAACACCGCCCGCACGACCGACGGTTCGGCGCGCGTGAGCACGGCGAACCAGGCGAGAACTCCGAGCGTCGCCACGACACGTGGCCCGTGCGCCAGCCGACTCAGCAGTGGCGAAACCACCGCGAGGACGAAGGCGACGTTCTGACCCGACACTGCTGTCAGGTGCGCGAGGCCGCTGTTGCGGAAGTCGGCGATCGTGTCACGCTCCTGGAAACGATCGTCACCCACCAACAGTCCGAGCAGAAGCGCACGGTCGCCTTCCGACAACACTCTCGCTCCGCGGAACAGCGATTCGCGTACTCGATTGGCCACCCGATCGAATCCCCGTCCCGTGCGATCGACTCCCACTGGCCGAATGTCCACTCGCTCCACGTCGAGACGTCCGGTGAGATGGCGAAGCAGAAAACGACGTCGATCCGGTTCGTCGATCGATGACCGTGTCCCGATGACATGAACGAGTTGACCGGAGGACACCGATGACAGTCGGCGGCCCGGTGATCCGTAGGCGAAGATCACCAACCGATCTCGTCCGTCGTCGACGACGACGCTGACGGCTCGTCCGCGCCATTGTGGATCGTCCACGACTCTCACCACTCGATCGAGTCGCCCGGACACCTCGCGTGAAGCGACCGACCATTCCACGATTCCACGCCAGCAGGCCAGACACGAGAGAACGACGATCACGAGCGCCATCGACCGTCGGCGCCCGAACACCCGGCACGAGATGCCGGCGAGAACGACGCCGACGAGAACGACGGCAAGGATGGCCCGACCGCGCGCGATCGTCCCATCGGGTTCGGTGAGCAGATCCGACCACCACACGGCCACCACCACGCTGATCGAGGCGAACCACCATGGCGTCGCCGACGTCGACGTGACCGACGGAGCCGCGACGGTGCTGGCATCGGACGAAGAGGCGCCGTACGGTGACGTTCCGTGTCCGTCGAGAGTCCCACCCGTCGAATCGTTCCCGACGGGCCTCGTCATCACCGTCGAATCGTGCGACGGCAGGGTCCCTACGTCTCGATGGCCACCGCGACCGTCATGGCACTCGTCGCCGCCGTGTTGCTCGTCGGTTCCGATTCGGCGTGGCGAGGCATCCCCGGATTCGTACTTGCCATCGCCGCCATTCCCACCCTGCCCATGACCGGGATCCCCGTGATGGGTGGAAGCCTGCGTTGGCTGCTGGCAATCGCGTCGAGTGCCGTGATGTGGTTCGTCATCGGCGCCGTCTCGGCGAGGCGATCGTCGAGTCGAGCCATCGCGAGTTGGCCGGAGTGGCGGCGCGAGTGGTTGCGCCTGGCCGTCGGCGTGTGGGCAGGTGCCCTGGTCGGAATCGCCGTCGCTGGCACCGTGCTCTCGGTCAATCTCTGAGCCCCATCGCTCAGAAGGTGATCAAACCGCGTAACGCGTCGACCTTGGCCGGACCGATTCCCGGTACCGACAAGAGATCGTCGTAGCCGACGAACCTCCCGATCTCGTCCCGTCGCGCCACGATCGCCGCCGCCGTGGATGGTCCGACTCCCGGCAGAGCATCCAGCTGTTCGGCAGTCGCGGCATTGATGTCGAGCGGCGACTCGGCACCGGCCGGCGCACCCCCTGCCGATGACAACGTCACCGATGGAACGATCTCGCCGATGGCGGGCAGATAGACGCGCTCTCCGTCGGAGACGACCGCCGCGAGATTCACGGCGTCGGTCGCCGCACGACCGAGTGCTCCTCCGGCTGCGGCCACCGCATCGACCACGCGATCACCCGGAACGAGCTCGTAGACACCAGGAGTACGCACCGCTCCGGCGACGTGTACGACGATCGATGCGCCTGGTGTCGGCGGCGTACTCGCCGACGAGACGTCGACACTGGTGGACGGCGCGAGGGTGCCGAGCGTCGCCTCGGCCCCCGGGTCAGCGGGTCGCACCAACGACCAACCGATCACACCGGCGATCACGATGCCGACTCCGGTTGCGGCGACTTTCACCGGTCCCACGAATTTCACCCAAGCAACGACACGCGCCCACATCGACTCTTCGTCGACGGGTGGCTCAGGACGCCACACGTCCATCGGAACCTCCCCACGCGAATCTCGCGCGCTGATGACTACGGGCGTCGAGTGCGCCAATGGGAGTCGATCGCCGCGCGGCGCCGACTCTCGCGATCGACTTCGACGGCGGCCTCGTCGGCCGACCATCCTCGCAACGGAGCCATCAACCGAGCGACATCGCGCAAGGTGTCGTCCCCGATTCGAGCGGTGGTGCCGGCGATCAGTCGTCGATCGATCACATCCGCCAGTGTGCGCGCCGCCTCGTCGACGACGGCGACGACGACCTGAGCGCCGATTTCGTCGATTCCGTCGATCGGCTGGGAGAGATTCGGCTCGGCGACGACGAGGTCGACGATTCGCCGGTAATCCGTTCCGTACGCCCGCACGATGATCTCGGCCGCTCGGACCGAGACCCCGACGTCGACGAGTTCCTGGGCAGCGGCGGTCAAGAAGGGGTCGGCGTCATCGGCCCACGAGAACGTTCCATGCGCGGGAGCCGTTCGTGAACCGAAGGCTCTCTCGCGGACGTGAGCCAACTCGTGAACGAAGAGCGCATCGACCATGTCCTCGGCCGTCGAACGCGCGGTCGTCCATTTTCCGCCACCGATCGTCCAGACGTTGACCACTCCACGTTCGGCATGGTGGTAGAGCTCGTGACGACGGCTGGCCGAGTACGTGTCGTTCTCCGTCGAGGTCGGATCCAACGAGGCATCGCTTCCGTCGGCCGTCGCCTCGTCGACCTTGATGAGTGGGCGCACCCCCACGGTCGTCAATTCCACGTCGTCGACGGTCAATTTCTCGGACTCCGGTCCGATGGTCGAGTTCACGGTGTCGAGAATCTGGGAGACATCTTCCGGATCGCACGTCACCGAATCCTCGAGTGCCATCGGCGTGTCGGTCGGACCGATGAAGGATTTCCCCATCCAAGGCGACACGATCACGTGTCGGCCCGAGCGCGCCCGCGCGAGAACTGCGTCGGTCACCCCGCCACCACCGAGCGGACGCGTGAGAACGTGGGCGCCCTTGGAACGCTCGACGCCGACACCGAGACGACGGCCGAGCGGTCGCAAGACGTCTTCGATCCATGGGCCGGCGGCGTTCACGACCACCGCAGCACGCACTCGATGTGAATGGCCGTCGAGTCGATCGACCACGTCGACTCCGCGCACGATCAACGAATCCCCCTCGTTGTCGGCCGCGAAACCCGTTGCCTCGCAATGATTCACCAGAACTGCACCTGCTCCGGCCGCCGACCGCGCATACGCGAGCAAGAGTCGCTCGGGATGAACGTTCAAGGTGTCGTGATACGCGAATCCACCTTGCAGATCGTCGGAGTCGAGCCACGGCACTCGCGCGAGGAGCTCGGTGCGGCCGAGCCAACGAGGTGTCGGAATCCGCAACGATGGCGGCGCCTGACGGTTTCGATCGAACGACAACGAGTGATACAGAGCGACACCGGCGCCGAGGATCGGAGTGGCCGGCTTGCTCCAGCGCCACGCCGGCATGACGAACTGCATCTGTTGCACCAGGTGCGGCGCACCGAGGGCCAGGATTCGACGCTCCCTCAGGCTCTCACGAACGACGGCGACGTCGTACTGCTCGAGGTAGCGAATACCGCCATGAATGAACTTGGTCGTGGCACTGCTCGTACCGGCTCCGAAATCGCCCCGCTCGATCAGGACCACCTTCAGACCACGACTGGCTGCTTCACGCGCGACGCACACACCCGTGATGCCGCCGCCGATGATGGCGAGGTCGAACACCTCGCTCAGCCGACTCGGGTCGCGTTCGAGTCGAGTCGTCACGGCACCACGACCGGCACGTCACCCGTCAGATCGATGTCGTCGAAGGAGTGGATCACTGCATGATCTCCGATGTCGTCGTCGAAGTACTGATCACCGGCTCGGCGCACCCCTACAGTGTGCCAACCGGCTTCGACTGCGGCGTCCAGCTCGGCTTTCAGATCGGAGAGGAACACGATCGACGTCCCCACGACTCCCAGTTCGTGAGCGATCTTCCGATAGCTCTCGGATTCTCGCTTCGGCCCGATGTTCTCGGTGTCGAAGTGGCGTGAGAGCAACGGCAACACGTCGCCTTCGGGAGTGTGTCCGAACCAGGCGAGCTGAGCGGCGACCGAGCCGGACGAAAAGATGGAGAGATCGAGCCCTTCGTCCTTCCACTTCCGAATCGCGGGCAGCGAATCGGGAAAGAAATGCGACGTCAACTCGCCACGCGCGAACCCTTCGGCCCAGATCCAGCCCTGAAAGGCCTTGAGAGGCGTGACCTTCTGATCGCCGTCGAGCCAATGGTCGAGCCACCACACCACACGATCGACATCGGCCGCACTCTCACCGGAGAGTTCTCGAACGCTGTCGACCTGCTCGCGAACATCGGCACGATCGACGTTGTCGAGAATCCAACCTCTGAAACGTTCGCGCGAGTAGGGATACAGCGTTCGGTGCACGAATCCCGTCGACGACGTCGTGCCCTCGATGTCGAGAACGACGTGAGTGATCAACGTCCGGCCTCGACCAATTGGTCGAACGTCGCGAAGGAGGCGGCGATGCCGTCTCCGGTGAAGCGGCCGACCCAACCCTCGGGCACGGCGAAGAAACGGATCGCCGTGAAAGCGGGCCGGGTGCCCATGTCGAACCAGTGTCGAGTGTTCTTCGGAACGAAGACGTAGTCGCCTGCCTCGCACACCAGGGCGAACACTTTCTCGTCGACTCGCAAGTAGAACGCTCCGCTCCCCTCCACGAAGAAGCGGATCTCGTCGTCGTCATGCGTGTGCTCGGCGAGAAACTTCTGTCGGGCCTCCGCCGCTCGAGCGAGGAATGACTCGTCTTCAGGATCACCTGACATACGCACCACGTCGACCGTCGGGTAACCCTGGGCCATGATGCGATCCACGTCGGATGCATACGCCTTCAAGACTTCGGTTTGATCGGCATCGACGGCGAGAACTGCGCCCGCCGACCAACGCTCGAACGCAACACCGATCGGAGCGAGAACTTCGGCGATCGTCGACGGATCGGTCGTGTCGAGATCGACACTCGACGGCGAGGAATCGGGCATCACCACGAGGCGGCTCATGAGTCGATGCTAGATCCGGAACGCAGTGGGGCGATGGTGTCGAACACCGACCGCAGCGACGACGCGAGAATCGATCGGCGAACCTCTTGAATTCGTCGGTAGGACTCGACAGCAACGGGGTCCGGCTGAGAGGACGCACCGTCGGCGACCCACTCGCGCACTGTCCTCGCGACATCGGCCACGTCACCGACTCCGTGAGCCGCGAGAACCGCATTGGCGAGAACGGCTCCGTCCTGACGGGCCGGCACCTTCCAAGGGACACGATTCACGTCGGCCTTGATCTGATTCCAAACAGCCGACCGGGCGCCTCCCCCGACCGCGAGTACTTCATCGACCCCGACACCGTTGGCGGCGAACACGTCGAGGAAATCGGCGTATTCGAAGGCAATCGACTCCAACATCGATCGCCACAGAACCGCGACATTGGTTCCCGCCGACATCCCGAGCCACGTTCCCGCCGCGTGCGGATTGTCGGGGTTACCACCCGACAAGTACGGGGTGAACAGCACGCCGTCGCTTCCCGGCCGTACGGAGGCGGCCCGCCCGTCGAGTTCTCGGTAGAGATCGTCGTCCCCCGGTCGCCCGAGCACTTCGTCACGAAGCCACCGCAGGGACAAACCGCCCGCCTTCACGTATCCCCAATAGAGCGCCTGCCCCGGAAGCGTGCCCACCGAATACAGCATCCCGGGAACTCGCGTGATCGCCGGGACCGGACCGGCGACCGACACCGTCAAGATGCTCGCCGTGCCCGCGACATCGGTGGCCATCCCGACATCGGTGAGACCCGCCGACAGATTGCTCTGCATCACGTCTCCGGCTCCGGCGACCACCGGAAGCCCGACCGGCAATCCGGTCCGACGCGCAGCATCGGCCGTCAGTGCTCCGATCACCTGGTGTGGCGGAACGATCGTCGGTGCGTGCTCGATCGGGATGCGGAGATCGGCCAGTTGACGTTCGCTGACCGTCCCGGAGGCCGCGTTCCAACCGATGATCCAACCGCTCAAGTGGGAGGGATCGCTGAATGCGTCCTCGGCCGTCAGACCGCACAGTCGCCCAGCGACATACGGGGCTAGCGACAGGATCTTTCGTATCCGAGCGAAGGTGTCCGGTTCATGGCGGCGAACCCACTCGTACGTCACCGCCATCACGTAGGTGTCGAGAGTCGCATTGGCGGATTCGTCGATCCACGTCGGCTCGATGTCACGGCGAAGCCACGCCAACTCGTCGTGCGCGCGGGTGTCGAGGAAGGGAATGAGAGGACGGACCGGATTCCAGTTCTCATCGATGAACACCGGGCCGCAGAGAATTCCCGACAGCGCGATCGAACGTACATCGCTCGCAACGACCGGCGCGGCGGCGACCGCCTGACCGATCGCCGACACCACCGCGTCTTCGATCTGAATCGGGTTCATCTCGACCCAACCCGGACGAAGATGGTCGAAGACGTGTTCGCAGTACCCACTTCCGAGCAGACGCCCGTCCGGCGAATAAAGGCCCGCTTTCGACCCTTGTGTTCCGACGTCGACCCCGACGAAGAACCCTCCTGACGCCACTGGCACCCTCCCCCGGAATTCCCGACCCGATCACTTCGGATTCTCGCCGAGACCGGGCAGAATCTCCAACTGTGTCCACGATGCCAGCGCCCTTGCTCTCGGTGCGCGGGCTGACCAAGTCCTACGGGGGCACTCCAGTTCTCGACGATGTGAGCCTCGATCTTCGCCCCGGCGAAGTGCGTGCCCTTCTCGGCGAGAACGGGGCCGGCAAATCGACCCTCATCAAGATCTTGTCCGGTGTCGTTCGTCGAGACGCAGGAACGATCACACTCGACGGACGGATCGTCGACCTCACGAACCCGCAGCAGGCGCGCGAATGCGGCATCGCCACCCTTCACCAGGAAGTCGCTGTCGTACCAGGTCTGTCGGTCGCCGAGAACATCCTTCTCGGACGCGCGTCGGATCACGACGTCACGACCTCCACGTGGGGGGTCGTTCGATGGGGCGAACTTCGACGCAAGGCCACCGAGTTGCTCGCCGAACTCGGCCAAGAACTCGACGTCGACAGCGATGTCGATCGTCTTTCCCCCGTCGGAAAGACGATGACCGCCATCGCTCGCGCCCTCTCGCAGGACGCACGCGTCCTCGTACTCGACGAACCAACCGCAGCTCTCACCGATCACGAGACACAGCAGCTGTTCGGAGCGATGGAGCGGCTGAAGAATCGCGGGGTGGCGATCATCTACGTGTCACATCGACTCGAAGAAGTCATCGAGGTCTGCTCGACCTACTCGATCCTTCGTAACGGTGCGCTGGTCGCCGAAGGCGACATCGTCGACGTCGACGTTCCGACGATCATCACCGCGATGGCCGGTCGCCCGGTCGACACGATTTTCCCCCCACGCCACGGTCGAAGCGGCGAGCTCGCCGTCCAGGCCAGCGGCCTGACCGGTCGACGAACCACCGACGTCGACCTCGACGTTCACGCCGGTGAAATCGTGGGAATCGCCGGACTCGCGGGGTCCGGCCGCAGCGAGATCGTTCGCATGATCGCCGGCGCTCAGAGAATTCGCCACGGCGTCGTTCGCGTCCGCAGCCACACCGGCGCGATGATTCGACTCCGCGGCTCCACTGTCGCTGCACGTCAGCGAGCCGGAATCGCCCTCGTCCCTCAAGAGCGACGGGCGGACGGATTGATTCCCGACTCCGTCGAGTCGAACGTGAACCTCAGCACGCTTCCCGCGCACACGCATCTGCGATGGGTCACGAGTCGAATCAAGTCCCGCCGACACGCCGACGCGATGAGAGCGAGCCTCGACATCAGATCTCGTCGACTCGCCCAGCCGGTGCTCACACTCTCGGGCGGCAACCAGCAGAAGGTCGTGCTGGCCCGCTTCTGGGCGCTCTCTCCCCGGATCCTGCTTCTCGACGAACCCACGCGCGGCGTCGACGTCGGAACCAAGAGCGAGATCTACTCCCTGATCCGCCAACGGGCCGACGAGGGTGCCGCAATCCTCGTCGTGAGTTCCGAACTCAACGAGCTCCGCGGACTGTGCGACCGAATCATCGTCATGCACGAAGGTCGTCGCGTCGGCGAGTTCGACGCTGCAACGTCGACCGAGGACGAACTTCTCGAAGCGTGCTACGGAAGGACTGCACCATGAACACCGCCACCATCAGACGCATCGACACCGACCGGATCCGACCGTTCCTCGGACCGCTGGCCCTGCTGATTCTGATCGCGCTCTTCGGGGCCCTGTATCCCGACACCTTCCTCACGAAGAGCAATCTCGTCGACAACATCCTTCAGCAGGTGACCGCCCTCGCCATCGTCGCCAGCGTCCAGACGGTCGTCATGGTCGTCGGCGAGTTCGACTTGTCGGTGGGTGGCCTCGCCGCCTTGGCGACCGGGTTCGCTGCGACGATCCTCAACACGGCGACGATCGACGGAGCCCCGAAAGTCGCCGGCTCACTTCTCCTGGCGGTCCTCTTGTGCGTCGTGGCCGGGTTGGTCGGCGGCGCCATCAACGGCGCGTTGGTGTCGTACCTGGGCGTCCTGGCCTTCATCGCGACGTTGGCCATGAACGAGGTCTACAAGAACCTCGCTCGTTTCCGGGTGGAGGGCAAGCCCGTCTACGGACTGGTCGAGAACAACTTCGTCGCCGTCGCCCAGGGCCGCACTCTCGGGGTTCCGAACACGATCTACATCGCCGCGATCTTCGGGGCAGCGATCTGGTTCCTGCTCGACCGCACGACACTCGGACGACGCATGTACGCAGTGGGCGGCAATGCCGATGCCGCCCGCTACAGCGGAATCAACGTGAAATTCGTGAAGTGGTCCGCCTTCGCCATCTGCGGTGTCGGTGCGGCCATCGCCGGCCTGATGCAGTCGGCCTACAACGCCACCGCCAACACGACTGCCCCCGAACCCTGGATGCTGAAGTCGATCGCCGCCGTTTTCCTCGGAATGGCACTCATGCGCAACGGCCGACCCAACCTCCCGGGAACGATCCTCGGCGTCGTTCTCTTCCGGACTCTCGAGAACGGCCTCAACAAGACGGACATCAACAATTACGTTCAGGACGTCATCAACTGGCTCGCCGTCGTGGCCGCCGTCCTCCCACCCGCCATCGCCCGCATCAGAGAGAACCGATGAAGTTCCTCGCCATCGACGTCGGCACCACCAGCGCGAAATGTGCGATCGTCGACGGTGACGTGCTGATTTCGGTCGTCGAGGAATCTCTCGACCTCGCCACCCCCCGACCAGGATGGGTCGAACAGGATCCCGAGCAGTGGTGGGACGCCGTTCAGAAGGGCATGCGTCGACTCGACCTCGACGGCGTTCGTGCGATCACCGTGACCGGCCAGATGCAGGACCTCGTTGCCGTCGCCGACGAACACGCACTCGCTCCGGCCATTCTCTACTCCGATCGACGAGCGGTCGACGAACACCAGGAACTGGTCGATTCCTTCGGCGAGGAGTGGACCGAACGAGCGATGGCATGTCCCGACGCGACCAACGTCGCCGCCAAATGGAACTGGTTGCGACGCCACGAGCCGGCCGTGCCCGAACGTGCGACGGCTGTCCTTCTCGGAGCAGCCGGCTACGTCACGTGGCGACTCACCGGACGCGCGACATCCGACCTCACCACCGCGGCAACGACCGGGCTGCTCGACGTCGGCGCGCGCACTTGGTGGTCGCCTCTCGTCGCGTCGATCGACATTCCCGTTCCAGAACTCGTGGAGGGCAACGTCGCCGAGCTCTCGAATCCGGTCGCATCGTCACTCGGCCTGTCACCCGGCATTCCCGTCATCCATGCCCCCGGAGACGCTGCGTCGACCTCGATCGGCGTCGTCGGCGATCACGTCGACGAGCCGTACGCCTACCTGGGAACATCCGGTTGGGTCGGAACTCTCCGTCGAAACGCCGAGCCTCGACCGGGTCTCATCGTCCTGCCGGCCGGTGACGACTGGCTGTCGGTCGCACCGATCCTGTCGGCCGGTTCCGCCGTCGAGTGGGCCCGTGACGTCTTCGGTCTCGACACGACCGCGTACGACCGACTCACGACCGATGCGTGCGCCGCCGCCGAGGGAGTTCTGTTCGTCCCTCACCTGGACGGCGTCCGACTTCCCGTCGCCGACCCTCACGCATCGGGCACGTTCATCGGCATTCGCCGCACGACCACACGAGCCTCCATGGCAGCAGCCGTCTTCGAAGGTGTCGCCCACGCTCTGAGTGATCTCGCCGCGATCGTTCTCGGCGGACGGACCGGCGACCTGCGTGTGTGCGGTGGTGGATCACGATCGGATGTCTGGTGCCAGACCATCGCCGATGTGATCGGGCACACCGTCATTCGAGTCGCCGATGAGCACGCGTCGTTGCGCGGCGCGGTGTCGCACGCCCGCCGCCTTCTCGGACTCGCTCACCTGCCCCCCGCGTCGGCCCTCGCCCGCTTCGAGCCCCGCGGCGATCGCGTCGCCATTCATCGTCGGATCGCTCCGGTGTTCCGAGATCTCGACCGCGAACTCGCGACCACCTGGCAACGGCTGGCCTCCCTCTGATCAGCGGCCAGCGATCCCCGTAAATCCGAGTGGAATGGTCGGGAATGGGAACTAGAGTCCAGGAGTCGTGAAACGCGGGTCTCGCACCCCACATCGAGGAGACAACATGATCAAGTCAACACAGCGGCGTTGGATCGCTGCCGCACTCGCCGCCACCTCATTGGCCGGTGTCGCGGCATGCGGAGGAGACGACGGAGAGAGCAGCGGAAACGGTGACGGCAAGACCATCGCCATCGTCTCGCCGTACTACTCGGATCAGCCCGCGACCAAGGAAGTCGTCGACGCCTTCACCGCGGCAGCCGAGGCCAATGGGCACACCGTCAGCCTCGTCGACACCAAGGGCGATCTTGCCGCTGTCAACGGCGAAATGCAGAACGCCGTGTCGGAGAAGGTCGATGCGATCGTTCTCGGCATGGGAGATCCTCAGGAGTTCTCCGCAGGCCTCTCGGCAGCGGTCGAGGCCGAGATTCCGGTTTTCGGTTTGGATGCCGGATCAGTGGACGGTGTCGTCGCCAACATCACATCCGACAACGATTTCCTCGGCACGACCAGTGCTCAGGCGCTCATCGATGCGATGGGCGAGGGCACGAACGTCATCGTGATCCACTTCGATCCGTTCGAGCCCGTACGTCTGCGCGGTGCGGCCGCTCGCGCGTTGTTCGAGGAGAAGGGCATCACGATCCTCGAAGACATTCAGGGTGATCCCGCCGACTCGACCGGATTCGCCAAGACCACCGTCCTCGACCTCCTGTCGAAGTACGGCGAAGGTGAAGTCGACGGCATCTGGGTCGCGTGGGACGCCTCGGCGCTCGGCGCCTACCAGGCCACCGTCGAGGCCGGCCGAACCGAGATCGAGGTCGTCGGCGTCGACGGCCAGGACTTCGCCAAGGCCGAAGTGGCCAAGGGTGGAAACTGGATCGCCACCGTTCGTCAGGACTGGGCAGGAATCGCCAACAAGGCCCTCGAAGTGATCGAGGCCTACCTGGTCTCGGGCACCAAGCCCGAAGCGGTCGTCGTCGTTCCGGGCGAATTGATCACCAAGGACAACGCGAGCTGATCGTCGAATCACCGAGTGTGTGACAGGGCCGCGCCGAAAGGCGCGGCCCTGTCGCGTCGTCGACTCGCTCGGGCACCCACCGTCAGTAGAGACGAGCGGTGAGCTTCTTGCGCCACTGGCCGGTGCGGGGATCGTCCGGACCCATCAACTCCAGAATGTCGACGAATTGCTGACGGGCATCGTCGTCACCCTTCACACGATCGAGCAATTCGCCGAGTCGATCGTCGAAATCGTCGGCGGGACGCATCGAGAGTCGGGCCGCCGCTGCTGCGTGCCTCACATCGTCCGTCTCGGGAATCCGAGCCAAGAGGGTCAGCGCACGCTCGCCCTCTCCGCGAGCCGTGTAGATGTGCGCCAGAGCGACGATGGCTTTCTCGTGACCCGGGTCGATCGCCAGTGCGGCTTCGAGGCTCGCTTCGTCGCCGGCCTCCACCAGACGCGAGAGGTGTTCGTCGTTCTCGGTGGGCACGAGCGCAGCGACGAAAGCTGCGACTTCTCGCTCGGGAAGCGCACCTTGAAACGCATCGACGACCTGACCCTGGTGCACGGCGAACACTGCCGGAATGCTCTGCACGCGAAACGCTTGCGCGAGTCCGGGGTTCTCGTCGATGTTGACCTTGGCGAGAACGACCTTGCCGTTGGTGGCGTCGACCACCTTGTCGAGGATCGGTCCGAGGACCTTGCACGGGCCACACCACGGCGCCCAGAGATCGACGACGACCGGTGTGGTCTGGGAGCGCTGGAGAATCTCCGATTCGAAGGTGGCATCGGTGACGTCGATCGACATGATCTCGACGATACCGGCGAGAGAAAATCGCTTGCGGATCGGCCGCTCGTGCTGGGTCGGCACACGATGGGGCTACCGTACGGAGGCGTGAGTTCGAGCACCGCTGACCCCGAAGTTCCCGGAGTCGATGTTCCCCGCGTGACCCAGTGGCTCGAGACCAACGTCGCCGGCGCTCACGGACCGTTCGACTTCGATCTGATCGCCGGCGGTCATTCGAATCTCACCTACCGAGTGACCGGTTCCGACGGCTCGCGCTTCGTCGTTCGACGCCCTCCGCTCGGACACGTGCTCGCCAGCGCTCACGACATGGGTCGCGAACACCGGATCATCGCCGCCCTTCAGACGACCCCGGTTCCGGTCGCACCGGCGCTCGGATTCTGCGACGACCCGGCGGTCAACGGCGCTCCCTTCTACGTCATGCGCTTCGTGGACGGCTTGGTGATTCGTGATCGAGACGCCGCCGAGCGACAGCTCTCCCCCGATGCCCGGCGGCGTGCGTCGGAATCGATCGTCGACACCATGGCCGCGATACACGCCGTCGACCCGTCAGCCGTTGGTCTCGGTGAACTCGGTCGCCACGACGGTTACATCGCGCGCCAACTCAAGCGATGGTACGGACAGTGGAACGCACAGAAGACACGCGACCTGCCGATCGTCGATCAGGTGCACGATGCCCTTCTCGAGCGCGTGCCCGAACAAGGCCCGGCGACTCTCGTGCACGGCGACTATCGCCTCGACAATTGCATGGTCGACTCATCCGGACATGTGATCGCCGTTCTCGACTGGGAGATCTGCACTCTTGGTGACCCGATGGCCGATCTCGGACTCCTCATGGTCTACTGGACCGGTCCCGGCGACGCCGCCTCGGCCTGGACCGGCCAAGCATGCACCGCACCAGGATTCCTCGATCGTGCCGATCTCGCCACGCGGTACGCCGCGGTCAGCGGCCGAGACATCTCGACCCTCGATTTCTACGTGGCTTTCGCCTACTGGAAACTCGCGTGCATTCTCGAAGGCGTGTACGCGCGCTACCTCGGTGGCGCGCTCGGCCAACGCGATCCGGCCGAACTCGAACCTTTCAATCAGCAGGTGATCGACGCTGCCAACACTGCTGCAGCTCGACTCGAGGCCTTGTCGTGAGCGATCTTCCCGATCTGCAACTCCACGGCGACCTTCCCGCACTCGAATCTCCGGTCCTGATCGTCGCTCTGAAAGGTTGGATCGACGCCGCCGAAGCCGCCTCGGAAGCGGTCTCGGCCATCGAAGGACAGATGGATCCGTTCCCGCTGGCGTCGTACAACACCGACGTGTTCATCGACTACCGCGCCCGTCGACCGACGATGGAGATCCGGGACGGACGGAACACGCATCTCGAGTGGCCGTCGATCGACATGTTCTCGGGTCACGACGCGAACGGCCGCGACATCGTTCTTCTCACCGGCAGCGAGCCCGATTCGGCCTGGCATCGCTTCGCGTCGGCCACGGCCGACATGTGCCGTCGTCTCGGAGTGTCGATGATGGTCGGCCTCGGTGCCTATCCGTTCCCGACTCCTCACACCCGCCCGTGCCGCCTCTCCACCACGACCCCGTCCCACGACCTGATCCAACGTTTCGGCTTCCTGCGCACGTCGGTCGACGTACCGGCCGGCATGGGCGCAGTCCTCGAGCACAGCCTCACCGACATCGGCATTCCCTCGATCACCCTGTGGGCCCAGGTTCCGCAGTACATACCGTCGATGAGTTTCCCCGCCGCATCGGTCGCACTCCTCGACGGGCTCACCGAAGTGTGCGGCATCCAGTTCGACCGCCGTGCGCTCGAACAAGAGGCGATCATCCAACGTGATCGCCTCGATCGCTTGGTCGCGCGCAACTCCGAACACGCCGACATGGTCGGCAAACTCGAAGCCGCTTTCGACGCGTCACAGCAACAGCCGCTGCCCCTCGAGCCGGGCCCGGAGCCGCTCACCGAGAGCGACATCCCCACCCCCGACGAGCTGGCCGCCGAACTCGAGGCCTTCCTGCGCGACAGCAATCCCGACACCCCGTAGCCGGGACGAGTCGTAGTAGAACGGCGTCGGTCGAGATCACACCACGACATCGAGAGGGGACGACATGAAAGTCGACGGAGGAATCAGCAGCGATCTTCACAGTGCGGGCGCTTCGGCGCGCGAAGCCGAAGACGCGGGTTACTCGGGCGCCTGGACGGCCGAGACGAGCCACGATCCGTTCCTCCCGCTCCTCCTCGCCGCCGAGCACACCGAGAAGATCGAGCTCGGAACGTCGATCGCAGTCGCGTTCGCGCGTAGCCCGATGACGCTCGCCAACACCGCGTGGGACCTCCAGGCGTTCTCGAAAGGCCGATTCGTTCTCGGATTGGGCAGCCAGATCCAACCGCACATCACCAAGCGCTTCTCGATGCCATGGAGCAAGCCCGCGGCACGTATGCGCGAAATGGTGCTGGCCATCCGCGCCATCTGGGACTGCTGGCAGAACGGGACCAAGCTCGATTTCCGCGGTGAGTTCTACACGCACACGTTGATGACGCCGTTCTTCACGCCGGCCGCCTCCGAACTCGGGGATTTCGGACCGCCCAAGATCTTCCTCGCCGGCGTCGGCGAACTCATGACCGAAGTCGCCGGTGAAGTGTGCGACGGCTTCATCTGTCATGGCTTCACGACCGAGAAATATTTGCGCGAAGTGACGATTCCTGCTCTCGCGCGTGGTCGCGCCAAAGCGGGCAAGACCATGGACGGTTTCGAGATCGTCGGACCGAGTTTCGTCGTCACCGGAAACGATGCCGCCGACCTCGAGAAGGCGGCCGCCGGAACTCGCCAGCAGATCGCGTTCTACGGTTCGACCCCCGCCTACCGACCCGTTCTCGATCTGCACGGCTGGGGCGATCTGCAAGACCGTCTCAACACCCTGTCGAAGCAGGGCAAGTGGGTCGAGATGGGAACGCTCATCGACGACGAGATCCTGAACACCTTCGCCGTGGTCGGCGAGCCGGAATCGGTGGCTCCCGAACTTCACAAGCGTTACGGCGACGTGATTCAGCGCATCTCGTTCTACACGCCGTACAAGTCGGATCCGGAGCGGTGGCGCAAAGTCCTCGCAGCGGTTCAGTCGGCCTGATTCACTCGCCGATCAACTCGAGCTCGGACGCCAGATACGACTCGCGACACTTGGCCCGCTGAAGTTTGCCGCTGCTGGTCTTGGGCAACGTCCCCGGCCGCACCAACATCACGTCGCGCGGCGGCAGGCCCGATACCTCGAGCGTGACGTGATGAATGTCGTCGCGCACCCGTTCGGGATCGTCGGCTTTGACCTCGGCCACCACGATCACCGTCTCTTTGCCCTTGTAGCCCTCGACACCGAACGCGATGACGTTGCCGGCCCGCACACCGTCGACCAGTCCGACGGCACGCTCGATGTCTTCCGGGAAGACGTTGCGGCCACCGACGATGATCACGTCCTTGATCCGACCGCAGATCACCAGCTCACCGTTCAGCATGTACGCGAGGTCTCCGGTGCACAACCAGCCCTCATGGAACATCGCCTCGGTTGCATCGGGCCGCTTGTAGTAGCCGGGAGTGACACTGGTGCCACGCAGATAGAGCTCGCCAACCTGTCGCTCCGGCAATTCTTCGCGGGTCTCGGGGTCGACGATCTTCATCTCGAGCCCGGGCACCGGCCGTCCGAGCAATGGAAGGCGGCGCACGTGCACGTCGGTCTCTTCGGGGTCGGCCTGCTTCGCGAAGCGTTCCCGTTCGAGGACCACGCGGTCGACGTCGTCGCACACCAAGCCTCGATGGCGCGGCGGAAATGCTCCACCGATCGCGACTTCGGCCATACCGAAAGCCGGAAAGATGCTTCCGGCTCGGAATCCGAAACGAGAGGCTTCGCTCACGAACGCCTCGACAGCTGCCGGATCGACTGGTTCGGCACCCGACAGAGCGAGCGTGAGCGACGACAGATCGAGATCGGAGGCCCGTTTCAAGGCACGAGTCGCGAGCACCCACGAGAAGTTGGGGCCAGCAGTCGCCGTGCCTTTCCAGTCGCTGATCCACTGCATCCACGAACCGGGGTGGGCCATGAAGTCCTGCGGTGCGGCTTGAACGAGTTGCACGCCTTTCAACATCGGGATCGACAGGAAACCCACCAGACCCATGTCGTGATAGAGCGGCAACCACGACACCATCACTTCGGACTCCGACAATTCGGCCGCCACACAGGACGCGTCGATGTTGGCGCACAAGACGCGCTCGGGAATCATCACGCCTTTGGGTTCCGATGTCGATCCGCTCGTGTACTGCAAGATCGTCAATCGCTCCGGATCGTCGGACGGACGCTCCCAGCGATCGGCACTCGGACGTCCTGATCCGGGCATCACGGCCGCCAAGGGAAGAGTGGTCGGATCTCCTGGGACCGTCTCGTAGAACGGCGCCAGAGCATCATCGATCAGAACGAGTTTTGCTTCTCCGTGCCGAATGCGGGCTCGTGTGCTGTCGACGAACGCTTCGATCGATGCCATGCGCATCGGAAGCGGCAACACCATGCTCGCCGCACCGGCCAGCCAACATCCACGGATCGCGGTCATGAGCGAACGGCTCGTCGGACCGAGAATCGCCACGTGATCACCCGGGGCGACACCCAGTGATTGCAGCGTCGCCGCCACCGACAGTGCCTCGTCATGGATCTGACGCCACGACACGAAGTCGTCACCGTCGACCGGTCGGACACTCGCTCCCACGAAACGCACTCCGGTGGGTGCATCGGCGGAAAGTTCGAGTCGTTCGACGACGGATCCGGTGATCGGCGAGCTGAAGGCTGAGTCGTTCATGGGGCGTTGGAGAAATTACTCCTGATCGAAGGGCTGATGCGGAATCGTCGACGATTACCCTTGTCCACTATGTCTTCTGGCCTGACATCGGGACGCACCGACGACGCCCATCGCTTCCGATACACCGCCGATCTGGCCCGCGACATCGAAACTCGCTGGCAGGACCGCTGGGATGCCGAAGGAACCTTCGAAGCACCGAATCCGGCCGGTCCCTTGGCCGAACCCGACAAGGTCGCCGGTCGACCCAAGCTCTTCGTGCTCGACATGTTCCCGTACCCGAGTGGTGCCGGTCTGCACGTCGGTCACCCGCTCGGCTACATCGGCACCGACGTGTACGGGCGATTCCAGCGCATGATGGGCCGCAACGTGTTGCACGCCCTCGGCTACGACAGTTTCGGCCTGCCGGCCGAACAGCATGCGATCGCCACGGGCGTGCATCCTCGCGTCAACACCGAAGCGAACGTGGCGAACATGCGCCGCCAACTCCGACGACTCGGGCTGGCCCACGACCCCCGCCGCAGTGTGAGCACGACCGACGAGGATTTCTATCGCTGGACGCAATGGGTGTTCCTGCAGGTCTTCGAATCCTGGTACGACGACGAAGCGCAACGCGCCCGACCGATCGCCGAACTCGTAGCTGGTCTCGCTGACGGGTCGATACCGACTCCGGACGGTCGTGCTTGGTCGACGTTGTCGACTGGCGAACGCAACGTGATCGTCGATTCGCGCCGACTCGCCTATCTCTCGGAAGCACCGGTCAACTGGTGTCCGGGCCTCGGCACGATCCTCGCCAACGAGGAAGTCACCGCCGATGGCCGCAGCGACATCGGCAACTACCCGGTCTTCAAGAAGAACATGCGCCAATGGATGATGCGCATCACGTCGTACGCCGATCGTTTGCTCGACGATCTCGACCGTCTCGATTGGCCCGAGCCCATCAAGCTGATGCAACGCAATTGGATCGGCCGCAGCGAGGGGGCCCGCGTCGACTTCGCCTCACCGGCCGGGCCGATCACGGTCTTCACGACGCGACCCGACACGTTGTTCGGCGCCACGTTCATGGTTCTCGCCCCCGAGCATCCCCTCGTCGCTTCGCTCACGACTCCGGAACAGATGGCGTCGGTCGACGAGTACCGCGCTCGCGCCGCCGCCATCAAGGACCTCGACCGACAGGCGGAGGGTCGGGAGAAGACGGGAGTCTTCACCGGTTCGTTCGCGACCAATCCAGTCGACGGACGGCCGGTCCCGGTGTGGATCGCCGACTACGTCCTCATGGGCTACGGAACCGGCGCGATCATGGCCGTGCCCTGCGGAGACCAGCGTGACTTCGAATTCGCTCGGACCTTCGGTCTCGACGTTCCCGCCATCCAGCAGCCCCCGGCCGACTGGTTCACCGAACGCGATCTATCGGTGCAGATCGGCGAAGCGATCGACACGTCGACCTGGCCGGAGGCCTTCGTCGGAGACGGCGCATATGTCAATTCCAGCAACGGTTCGCTGAGTCTCGACGGAATCGCCTCGGTGGTCGACGGCAAGCGCATCATGAACGACTGGCTCGTGGCCAACGGCCACGGAGAAGCGACCGTCAACTACAAGTTGCGCGACTGGCTGTTCAGCCGCCAGCGCTATTGGGGGGAACCTTTCCCGGTGGTCTACGACGACGACGGTCGACCTATCGGTCTTCCCGATTCGATGTTGCCAGTTCTTCTTCCCGAACTCGACGACTTCAAACCCCAGGCCCTCGATCCCGACGACGACGTCACCGATCCGATCCCGCCCCTCGCTCGTGCGTCCGACTGGGTGCACGTCACCCTCGACCTCGGGGACGGTCCGCGCCGCTACCGACGCGAGATCAACGTGATGCCGCAGTGGGCCGGCTCCTGTTGGTACGAGTTGCGCTATCTCGATCCGACCAATCGCGATCATTTCGTCGATCCCGACGTCGAGCGCTACTGGATGGGACCGGCCGATGGCGGTGACGGACGAACTGGGCACACCGGTGGTGTCGATCTCTACGTCGGCGGCGTCGAGCACGCCGTTCTGCACTTGCTCTACGCACGTTTCTGGCACAAGGTGCTCTTCGACCTCGGACACGTCTCGAGTTCGGAGCCCTTCCACCGCCTGTTCAACCAGGGATACATCCAGGCCTTCGCGTACCGCGATCCGCGCGGACAGCCGGTTCCGGCCGCCGACGTCGAAGAACGCGACGGGGGCTACTTCTACGACGGCGAGCAGGTCTCGCGCGAGTACGGCAAGATGGGCAAGAGCTTGAAGAACATCGTCACTCCCGACGAGATGTACGACGAATTCGGTGCCGACACCTTCCGCCTGTACGAGATGAGCATGGGTCCGCTCGAGGCCAGTCGCCCATGGAACACCCGCGACGTCGTGGGCATGCAACGTTTTCTGCAACGCGTGTGGCGCAACCTCGTCGACGAGGACTCCGGTGAATTCCGCGTCGTCGACATCGAAACACCCGAAGAATTGCGTCGCCTGCTGCATCGCACCATCGAAGGCGTCCGCGCCGACATGACCGGGCTGCGTTTCAACACCGCGATCGCCAAGCTGATCGAGTTGAACAACGCCCTCACCCAAGAAGTCACACGGGTCGGTTCATGTTCACGCGAGGTGGCTGAGCCACTCGTGCAGATGCTCTCGCCACTGTGCCCACATCTGGCCGAGGAACTGTGGGGACGCCTCGGGCATGCCGACTCGATCACCTACGTACCGTTCCCCGTTGCCGATCAACGCCTTCTGGTCGACGATACGGTCGAGTATCCGGTGCAGATCAACGGGAAGGTGCGAGCCCGGGTCACCGTTCCAGCCGACGCCGACTCCGCTTCCGTGCAAGCCATCGCCCTGGCCGACGACAAGGTGATTGCCGCCCTCGCCGGCGCCGAGCCCAAGAAGGTCATCGTCGTTCCGGGTCGCATGGTCAACTTGGTGGTCTGACCGGGTGTGCCGTCAGACGGCGTACACGCCGTCGACGATCAACATGATTCCACCGGCGATCGCCACGATCGCCCACATGGCCGTGACCCAACCGACCGACGTCGGCTTGCTCTGCGACGTGCGCGCGAGAACCACGGCTGACGCGAGCCCGACCACGACCGCCCACGGACGTCCACCAGCAGCGATCACCAACACGATGACCTCGGGTCGCCACAGGGCGAGAATCGGCGTCGGCGGTCTCAATCGGGACACGAGCGCGATCGGTGCGGCGACGACGGTGACGACACCGGCCGCGACGATCGCCGTCGGCACACTGACGTCGAGCCATCGCAGAATCGTGCGATCGGCGACGAGCAAGACGGCCGCAATGATCGCCGAGGACGGACCGAGTCGGAACGACGCTGACGCCAATCGACCTGGGTTCACGACGGCGATCACCGCGAGCACGATCAGCCACCACGAGTGCGGGAGTGATTCGCGACGAGGAATCTCTCCCCCGGCATCGAGGATTCGTTCGGCGGCGACCAAGGCCGACACCGCGTGCTGTTGGTCGTCGACCTGGGTGATGTCGAACCACAACCAGGAACCACGTGCTCGATCGGGATCGGAGTACGTCTCGGCTCGGACGGAATCGATTTGCCGATTGGTGATGACGCTCGCGTTGCAGCTCAGCCGATCACGCAGTCCGGCCTGCCGGCCACCGAGGTCATCCACCATCGATGCCACGTCGAACCATCCTCCGATCGACTCCCCGTGAGTTCCGATCGCCGAACCGAGCGATGTGCGTCCTCGTAACCAGCGATCAGCACCACTGTTCGTGCGTTGCGACTCGTAGCGAACCATCACCGACGTGATTCCCATCTGCTTGGCCGCCCAAGCGATGTGCCTCTCGTCGAAAGAGCCCGGTTGGCGACCGACGACGTCGTTCCAGGACTCCGCGCTCCACTTCGTCATCTCGCTCATCGTGTAAGCGGCCCAATGGTCCGGCATGTCGGGTACGAAACCTTCGGCGTTCGCTTTGTGCAATGCGAGATAGTCGAGAATCGAAGGGACGTGGCGCCCCCAACCTCGCCCTGGCTGCAGTCGTTCGAGCCGCGCCAAGGCGTACGCCACTTCACCGGTCGTGAAGGCGCTCACCGAGCCGGACACGAACCCGAGGTCCCGGTCGGCGAGCTCGAGGACGATCGACGTTCCCGCGGGACCGGGAGCGATCGACGCCAGCAGATGTCGACCGAGTTCTTCCACCAGAACCGGATCAGCGATCGGACTCTCCGTCATCGCGAGAAGAAGGAGAGCCGTCCCACCACTGGAGACCCACCCACCTTCGGTCAGGCCGGCCCGCACGTGTCCATCGACGTCGAGACGAACGAGCCGATCGACCGCGACTTCCAGGCCTCGTTCGTAAGCCAGCCGGGCATCTCCCGTCGTGTCGAGGCCGGATGCGACGACTTGGGCCAGGGCCATCAACGTCCCCGCATGCCGAATCCACACGTAGCCGGGAATCACTTCGTCAGCATCGGCGTCGTAGCGGTAGAGAAACTGACCGTTGTCGTTCTGGTTGCGTTCGATCCACGACACGGCTTCGTCGATTGCTGTTCGGCGTTGAGCACTCGAGGTCGATGCACACACTTCCGGCAGAGCCACTGCCCTCGCCGTTCCGAAGAGCACGGCGCACAGGACGATCCATGCCAGCCAACGGCGCCGCGCGATCATGCCGATACCTTACGCGCGTCGAACACTCGGTCGCCTCGACGGCGACTACGGTGCGTTGTCGATGCGCGAGTCGATCACACGGCCGGGACGAAACTCCGCTCGACTGCTCGGGGTTGCCATCGTCGTCGTGATCGGAGTCGTTCCGCTGATTCTCGATCGCGACAGCTATCCGTTGTCGACGTATCCGATGTTCTCGAGTCGGCGAAGTTCGATCGAACCGGTGCACACCGCCGTGGCCGTCGAGGCCGATGGTTCCATTCGACGTCTTTCCCCCACCCAGATCTCCGGCAATGACGAGATCATCATCGCCGCCCAAATCGTCCGTGATGCGATCGTTCGCGACGGTGGTGCCGTGCTCTGCGACGACATCGCGCAGCGAGTCGTCGATTCGGTCGTCGATGGCTCGTCGATTCAGATCGTCACCGAGCGTTTCGATGCCATCGAGTGGTACCAAGGGCGACGCGACCCGATTTCCCGGGTCGTCCACACGTCATGCACCGTTCCGGGGACCGGATCATGATCGATTGGATGCACTCGGTGGCACCGGCTCGCCGACTCGCCGGGCTGCGCATTCTCGTCGGGGCCTACGCGGTCATTTTCCTCGTCGCCCGATCGGCCTCGTTCTGGCAGATGGCGGACCTGCCGTCCTGGCAGACCGAAGGAGTCGGTGTTCTCTGGTTTCTCGATCATCCATGGTCACCGCCACTCGTGCATCTGTCGTTTCTCGCGACACTCGTTCTCGGCGGGATGTTCGTTCTGGGAATGGGGCATCGTGTCGTCGGTCCGCTCTTTGCATTGTCGTTCCTCTTGGTGTCGACCTATCGCTTGTCGTTCGGCCATGTGATTCACACCGAGCACCTCGTGGCTCTGCACCTCGTGGCACTCGGCTTCACGCGGTCCGCCGACACCTGGTCGTTCGACGCCCGTCGCCGACTCGAACCACCCTCCGATCACGTTCGCTATGGAATTCCGATTCGAGCCATGATCCTCGTCACCGTGATCACCTACGTACTCGCTGGTGTCGCCAAGGTTCGTCACGGAGGCATGGACTGGCTGACCGGAGACGTGCTCCGAAATCAGGTCGCCTACGACAACCTTCGAAAAGAACTGCTCGGCAGCCCACACTCCCCGTTCGGTGGCTGGTTGGTTCGATTCGAGTGGCTGTTCCCGCCGGCGGCGGTGATCACCACCATCGTCGAACTCGGCTCCGTCGTCGCGTTGGCCGCCAGTCGAACATGGAGGTGGATCTGGGCTCTCACCGGGTGGGGATTCCACGTGATGGTGCTCGCCACCATGGCGATCAGCTTCCCGTACCCGCTGTCATTCGTCGCCTACGCCTGCCTGTTCGACGTGGATCGAGGTGGCGAGAGGCTGATTCAGGCGGCTCGACGCAGAACCGGCAGAACGTCGGATTCGAAGAGCGACAAACTCTCGGCCGCGATCTCGGGAGGGATCCCGCCCATCAACGGGTGAAGGGTCAACGAACCGAATCGCTTGGCGAGGTCGATGCACTCGTCGGGGGTGACGATCGCATAGACGCCGCTGGCCTTCACGTCGTCGAGAGTCGACGAATCGTGAACATGGACGACGGACGATTGGCCCTTGCGCTGCCACGTGGCGTAGGTGCGCGCTTCGTGCATCACGTAGGGCGCGAGCCGGTTCCAGTCGCGTTCCGGATCGTCGGTCACGTGGACGAATCCGGGGGCCTTCGCCGGAAGAATCACGAAACCCTGGAAGCCGACCTTGGCGCATTCGTCGTTGTACGCCTCGGCGACGGCCGGATCGTCGTTGGCGGCGGTGAAGTGACAGCCGAGGCGAGCCGCGCGGCGCGCCGCGATCGGCGTGGAGCCGCCCATCATCAACAACGGCCCACCGGGAGTGTGCGGAAGCGGACGTACACGCACTCGACGACCGCGATAGTCGAAGTACTCGCCGGTCCAGGCCTGTCGCATCACTGACACGACTTCTTCGAGAACCGAGAAACGCTCGGCGAACTCGAGGCCCGCCATGTCGAATTCTTCCTGTCGGTAGCCGGTGCCACACACGACGCTCACCCGACCCTTGGCGACCAGATCGAGAGTGGCGAGCTGCTCGGCCAGACGCACCGGGTCGTGCATGATCACGAGAGCCGCCGAGACGTTGATGCTGATCGACTGCGTCGCAGCCGCGACGGCAGCGGCCAAGGTGACCGGTGCCGGCATGAATCCGTCGTCGGTGCCGTGATGCTCCGACAGGACGACCATGTTCAATCCCACTCGGTCGGCCCACGCCACTTGTTCGAGACAGGCCGCGTATTGACCTGATGACGTGACACCGGCCGCCGGACTGCCGTCGGGCGGGATGCGCAGGTCGTAACGCATGATCGTGAGAGTCATGGCTTCATACAATCAGATGGACCTTGAGGGCTCCACTTCGGCGATCGGATGCCACGCGAAACGCTTCGGCCGCATCGTCGAGCGGAAAGCGATGTGTGACCATGACGTCTTCGATGTGAGGTGCTCGCTGCAAGACGTCGATGGCGGTCTGGAAGTCGCTGCCATCGTGTTGATGCGTGTAGAAAACGGCTGGGCGAAGGGTGATTTCGCGCAAGACGACGTCTGCGCCCATGGTCACCGGATCCCAGAAGACTCCGAGTTCCACGAGGTCGCCACCCGATCGACACGACCGCACGGCGGCGTCGAGAGCCGACTGTGATCCGACGGCGTCGAACACCACGTCGTAGCGACCGTTCACGCCCACGCGACCACCGAGCGCCTCGACCGCCGCCCGTTGATGGTCGTACCTCGCCTCGACGTGAACGTCGAAGCCGAAGTCGACGAGGACGGCAACGGTGGCCAGTCCGACACTGCCCGCGCCGATCACCGCGATGGAGGCACCTGGCTCGAGTTCGGCCCGACGAACACCGTGCACCGCCACGGCGATCGGTTCGACCAAGGCCGCTGCTCCCGCGCTCTGACCGTCGTACATGGGGAACACCGTGTCGGGGTCGACGGCCACCCGGTCGGCGAACCCGCCGTCGACTGCACCACCTTGGAATCGAGCGAACGCATCGGTGCACACGTTGGCCTGAAAGCCGCGACAGGCCGTGCAATCTCCACAACGTCCGATCGGACGGATGGCGACCCGGCGACCATCGGGCAGACGTCCGGCGAACTCGTGACCGAGAGTCACATCGGAGGAACCGAGCGCCAACATGTGGATGTCGCTCCCGCAGATTCCGGCGGTTTCGACGTCGAGAATCAGGTGATCACCGGATGGCTCGGGCGCCAACTCGACGGCAACGGAGCCTTCTCGACGTCGCACGGCACGCACGAGGGGATTATCGCGCGCGAAAAATCACGTTTCGGTGACCACTCTCCGCGCGTATGCCCTGCTCAGAGGGTCATTTGGTGTGACATCCACCACATTTCTCGCTCGATCTTCATACCTTGCCCCCGCGGCCACGGACCGCAATTACCGAAAGGGGTACTCATGTACGTCGTAGCACTGTTCATCGTGATGGCCATCCTCCTCGAGGCGGTCATGAAGGTGCTCCACTCGATCCTCGGAACTGTCGGTCTCGAAGGAACCGTCAGCAAGATTCCGGTGATCGGGGCCAACCTGACACTCGGTGTCTCGATCCTCATGGTGTGGATGCTCGGTGACTGGGGACATGTCCTCAGCGGCTGGGGCTGGACCCACGAAACCATGTGGATCAACTACGTCGCCAATGGCGCCATCATTGCCGGAATGATTCCGCTCAAGGATGCCGTCTTCAATGCGATCAACAAGGGTCTGCGCGCCTGACGCACCCTGAACCCTCCAACGACAAGGCCCGGGGAGACATCCCCGGGCCTTTGTCATTCTGCGGTGTTCTGGTGAGAGTTTTTGACCCCTGGGGTCAAAAACTCTCACCAGAACACCGCTTGGCATCCGTCATGACATATGGCAGACGTGGCCGATGCGTGGGTCGACACGGCCAGCCAACATCTCCTGATAGAGCTCCTCGACCGACTCCGCGCCTGAGGTCGTGACGTAGCGCAGCCACCCATCGGTCCAGCCGGCGAACGCATCCCACGCCGAACCCACCCGCTGATCGAGTCCCTCTCGCCCCCATTCCTTGGTGCGCTGTGCGATCTGCGTCGGCGCGAAGAAGAACGAGGGTTGCGGACCAGGCAACGCCTCCATCGCCCGCGGCGCGTCCCAGTGCGTTCCACCCACGATGGTGCTCTCGACCAGATCGTCCTCGAAGATCCGGTGCACTCCGGCCGTCACCGAAGAATTCCCGGCGATGTCGACGTAGGCGGCCTGGCCGTCGGGCCACGATGCCGAACCACTTTCGACGTCGGCGTACAAAACGGTGTCGTGGTAGCAGCCGAGCGAACGGACGAACTCGGCGTTGGCCGGCGACGTGAGTCCGACGACGCGAATTCCCGGTCGACGCGACAACAAGTACGCCGCACCGATCGCCGTCTTGCTCGATGCGCTCGACACCACCACGGTGTGCACCGACTGATCACCGAGCACCTTGTCGCCCAAGTAGTCGTCGATCATGAACGACGTCATGAACAAGGGCCACAACACCATCTGATGCGATTCGCGGTCAGATCGATACGTCGGGTCGGCCGCAACTTTGGCGTAGCGGTTGTACGCCGCGGCCATGGGAGCCCGGTGCGCGGCCAGATCGGTGAAGCCGCGCTCGTCGACCCGTCCGGGGGTCACGATCAATTCGGTTCCCATCGGCAAGTATCCGTACACCCGTTCGCCGACCGCCACGTCGCCGACGGTCGATTCGACGACGTCGGCGAAACCCCACACCGGCACCCGACCCCACGAACCCTCGTTGACCGGAAAGAAGTCCCAGTACTTGAGCCCGTCGCCGAAGACGGCATAGGTGATGTTGTTACTGGTGAGGGCGAAGGCATCGACGGCGAGTCGCGCCTCTCCTGGCCGCAGATCGCGTCCCGCCGTTCGGTTCAGTCGACTCGTGGCCAGATTGGTGCGGTCGACGTCGATGACGACACTCATGTTTCCTCCCCCGGGAACTGGTGACCCCGCCATCTTGGCAGAACGACCGACGATGGCAGGCCAACTGACACATCTTGGTACTCTGCTCCGGGAGGGATCATGAACGGCGATCAGGCAATGCGCGAGATGGGCAAGAACCTGCCCGTTCCCGAGTTCGACCACACCCCGTTCACCACTCCCCCGACTCTGCGGCGAGCGACGGTCGCCATCGTCACCTCGGCTGCCCTTCATCGCGCCGACGACGAGCGTTTCTCACCGGCCGACACCGGCTATCGAGTCATCCCCTCCGATGCGCGCGATCTGGTGATGGGCCATTGGAGTCCGAACTTCGACCACACCGGATTCCAGATGGACATCGACGTGGTGTTCCCCATCGATCGGTTGGTGGAACTGGAAGCCGATGGAGTGATCGGTCGCGTTGCCCCGCGTCACTTCTCGTTCGCCGGCAATCAGCCCGATGACGTCGCCACCATTCGTCTCGACAGTGGCCCGCGGGCGGCCGCCGAACTGAAGCGCGACGGTGTGGACGTCGTGATCCTCACGCCCGTTTGACCGCTGTGCACGCGCACCGTGAGTGTGCTCGCCCATGTGATGGAAGAAGCCGGTTTGGCCACGATCGTGTTGGCATCGATGCGACCGGTCGTCGAGAAGATGAAGCCGCCGCGTTCGCTGTATTGCGAGTTCCCGCTCGGTCGCCCGCTGGGTGCTCCCAACGATCCGGCGTTCCAGCACCGCGTGTTGACCGAAGCCTTCGCCTTGCTCGACGCACCGAATGGTCCGGTGATCGCCGACTTCCCCGACGTCGTGGAGTCCGACGAACAACCCCTGGCGTGCGCGTTGCCGCCGCGGTTCGATCCGACCCTGCCGGCATGTGTCGACGAGGCGCGCGGATTGCGCAAGGCCTACGACCGGGCGGTCGCCAACCGTGGTCGCACCGATCTGGGTCGAGTGCTCACGGCCGATCAGGTTCCTGATGCCGTGGCCGCTCTGCATCGCATCGCATCAGGTGAGGACTGGAAGTCCGTCGAGATTCCCGGCAAGAACACGATTGCCGTGATGCACGACATTCGCGCCTACTACGAAGAGGCGTGTCTCGAGTTGGCTGACGGTCCCGAGCCCGGTGGACGTGCCATGGAGGCCTGGTTCTTCGAATCGACCGAGGCTGGTCGTACGGCGATGTCGGCCCGTCAGGCGATCAAGGACGGGGGCGGACCCTTCCCCTTCTGGTTCTACATGGCCCCTGGCCACCGGTGAACACAGCCCCTGGCCACCGGTGAACACAGCCCCTGGCCACCGGTGAATCACGGACGGCGTTCGCGCGCCGCGGGCATCCAATCCGGTCCCGCGGTCTCATCGATCCGCGTGAGCAATCGCTGGCCGATCGGCTCGACGAGTTCGACGAATGCTCGGGTGGTCTCCTCACCGACCGCTTTCCACATCGCCGCACAGATCTCATCGGTGCGATCTTCCAGATGTTGACGTAGTTCCAGGCCGGCCTCGTTCACTGCGCCGTTCTCGGCGAATCCCCGTCGCTCGAGATCGCCGAAGGCCGTGGCGAGCGCCGCATCGTCAGCGCCACGACTACGCGGAATCCAACCGCCGTAGTTGAGATGAGCGTCGTGGAGGATCCCGGCCTGCACTCGGTCGATGCCTTCGCTCAACAACACCGCGAAGTGGGTGTCGCCTCGCCATTCTCGTAGACAGTTGACTCCCAGCCACGCCGACACGAGTGGATCGTCGACGCGTGGCGCCGACCGGTGGGCGGCGAAGAGAGCGCGACCGGATTCGGGGAGTTCGTCAGCGGCACGCCAGAACTCCGGCACAAGCGCGGCCAGACGATCGCAGATCTCCGGCGCGTACTGGCGCAAGCCCTCACCCACCGCTTGGTTACGGGCGTCGTAGATCGATCGCCAATCGGTGTGCTGCGCGGCCAGGTCGACCGCGAAACGAATGGCCATCGGATTGATGGAATAGAACACCGCCGCGATCACGTCGGGCCCAGCGGGCAAAAGTGGTGCAGCGCGGCTGGTGACGTAGTAGCCGAGTCCGTTCGGAATCCCGAGCGCGGCATTCAGTTCGATGGCCCGCGGATCCCAATAGATCCAGCCGATCAGTCGATGCGAGACGAACGATGCTCGCCGTCCGAGTTCGATCCACTCCTGCTCATCCATCCTGACCTCCGAAGTTTTGTCAGATACTGTGCCACGAATGAAACGACGGATCGTGGTTGCTGTCAGTGTCCTGGCCCTGGTCGCCTGTGGCGACGACACGGAAAGATCATCGGCGTCACCCGATTCGACGCCGCAGCCATCCACCAGTGAGGCCGAGATCGCCCCGGAAACGACGACCACGACGCCGACCTCGAACATCACCGAGGCTCCCGCCGAGTCGATGCGCGGCAAGCGGTACTGCGAAGTTCTCCTTCTCGGCCCGACTCCGAGCGGCATCGAGGCCACCGTGTTCAACTCGTTCCCCATGGGCGATTGCCCGGACGATCAGTGGCGTGAGCTCGATGGCGACGCGATCGCCGTCGAACAAGGTGCCGCTCTGGCTCTGCTGAATGGTCCTCGCTTCTGGCTCATGGACAACGTGGAGCGCGGCTCATCCGATGTGATCTCGGTGATGTTCGGTCGCATCGAGATGAACCGTTATGCAACGGTCTCGATCACTGATCCGACGACGATCGGCCGGAGTTACTCCCCCCAGACGGTCGATCGAAAGTCGACGTTCGTCTTCCGATCGGGCCAGACGATCTTTCGACTCACCGCTGACGACGGCCGACAGTTCGCCATGCAGTCGTGGAGCCAGCAAGTCGATGCCACGTTGAGCGAAGCCGACCTGGCCGACCTCGGTCGCCGACTCCAACTCCCGGCTGGTTGGACCTACGAGGCGGTTCCGCTGACGACCGATTTGGTCATCGGTGCATCAGCGGAGCCGGCTCGGGTACTTCAGGACGAATTTCTGAACAGCTATTCCTTGATCGACTGATCAGATCTTCCGCAGACGTCGACGGACGACGACCAAGAAGGCACCGAAGGCCACCGCGGCCAAGGCCATCTGAATCGGCTGATCCGAGTCGGAGCCGGTCTTGGGCAGTTGCGGTAGCGGAACGTTGCCACCACTCAACACGAAGCGGTTGAGATCGACGTCGAGAACGAGACGTGATTGCTTGAATCCGTTGGTGACGGTCAGGGTGATCCGACGATTGCGCGGACCATCGGCCACCGATGTCGAGGTCGATGGAATGTTCATGCGGCGTCGAATGTCGACTTGGATCTCGCCGGTCGTGTCGGGGACCGACGTCGTGGGAATGGCCGGCGGAGCCGTGGTCGCGCCAGGCGCAGCCGTCGTACCCGGAGCACTCGTCGTCGAAGCGCCTGGTGCTGCAGTCGTTGCAGGAGCGCCTGTGGTCGACGGGGCACGAGTGGTCGTGGTCGCACCCGGCGCAGGAGTCGTCGACGGCGCACGCGTCGTCGTGGTCACACCCGGCGCAACAGTCGTCGACGGCGCACGCGTCGTCGTGGTCGCACCCGGCGCAGCAGTCGTCGACGGAGCACGCGTCGTCGAAGGGCTCGAAACTCCACCGAACTTCACGCAGAGAATCACGTGACTGATCTCTTTGTCACCCGTTCGACCACCGGGGTTGTACGCCCCGTCCTTGTTGGAGTCCGGCCACACCATCGAGCCCGGTGCCGGATCGAGGAAGAGTGTGTTCACCTGGAAGTTCGGATCATCAGAGGTGAGGGATCCGGCCTTGACTTTCACGGCGCTGTACACCGCTCCAGCCTTGCCAGACGGAGGCACTGGCGGCGTTGGCAGCACGTACGACGAACCGCCCGGTTCGATCTTCCAGCACTCGTCTCCGAAACCGTCGTCGACCCAAGTTTGGGGTTTGTTGTAATCAGTACCGGATCGCGTGATCTCGAGTTCGTACTCGGGGTCCTCGATATTGGCGTCGAGGAGCTCGAGTCCCGGGTCGTTACCGGTCGGGGCGATCCGAATCGAACCGCCACCACCGCCTCCACCGCCCGGCAGGTTGGGACCGACCTGAACGTTCACGTTGTTCTCGATCGGCTCGTCATCGTTGGTTCGCGGATCGGTGGCCGGCGGACCGCCATTGCCTCCGCCCGAGGTCTTGGCGGGGGGACCCGACTTGGCAACCGTGGTGGTGGGTGCAGTCACCACGACCTGATTGTTGTTCTGCGCAGCAGGCGTCGTGAATGTTGCGATGGCACCTTGATACACGAGGTTGTTGTTCGCCGCGTCACGAGCGACGATCCGGAAGTGATACGTGACGTTCGCCGACAGACCAGTGATCGGGAGATCGACGTTCACCTGACCGGCCGCGTTCGACGACGTGCCGGACGTTCCACCGACGTTCATCCCCGTGTTCGACTCGGTGGCATTGGCAACTCCACCTGCGGAGTTCGCCCATTGAAAGAAGATGTTCACGTTGATCGAATTCGGTGTCACCGTGCCTTCGAGCGTGGCAGCTGATGCGGTCACACTCGACGCGTTTCCCGTCGCCACCGTGGGCACGGCCACGGTCGTGAACGTGGCGACACCTCCCTGATACACGAGGCTGTTGTTGGCCGCATTTCGGGCGACAATTCGGAAGTAGTAGGTCGTGCCCGGGCTCAGCCCGGTGATCGGCAGATCGACGCTCACCTGTCCAGCCGCGTTCGACGAGGTGCCGGACGTTCCACCCACGTTCATTCCGTTGTTCGATTCGGTGGCCGTCGACACCCCACCCACCGTGCTCGCCCACTGGAAGAAGATGTTCACATTCGTCGAGTTCGGTGTCACCGAGCCCTGGAGCGTCGCCGACGAAGTCGTGACACTCGCCGCACTGCCGGTCGCCACCGTCGGGCCACCCGTCGTCGTGAACTCTTCGAGTTCGCCGATCACGAACTGGCTGCCCGAATGCAACACCACGATTCGGTAGTAGTACGTGGTCGCCGCGGTCAATCCGGTGACCGGCATGTCGACCAGCACCGTTGACGCTGAACTCGATGAGGATCCGGGCGATCCCCCGACGTTCATGTTGGCGTTGACCAGGGACGGGTCACCCACTGCCGGAGTCGGCAAGGAATTGGAAGTGCCGTACTGGAAGTAGAGAGTCGTCGCGGTCAAGTTCGGCGACACGTTTCCGTTGAGGGTTGCCGTGGTGTTGCCCACATTCGACTCGGGAAGCGTCGTCGCCGACACCGAACCCATGACGAAGGACTCGATCGCGCCCTCGGCCACCGACTCCACGGTGTCATTGGCACTGTCGGGGTCGGTCAAAGTCGAGACACCGATGATTCGGTAGTAGTACGTCGTGCCGTTGGTGAGTCCCGTCTTGTCGAGAGTCACCGTCACACTGCTCGTCGAATTACTAGTCGTGCCGTTCGCGCCATTCACTTTCATTCCCGAGTTATCGCGGTTCGCGCTCGCGACCCCCGCCGAACTCGTCGCCAACTGGAAGTAATACGTCGAGTTCACGCCGCGCGGCGACACCGACGCGCGGAGCTGCGCCGACGTCGTCAGCACGCTTCCGGCGGCCAGAGTCGTCGCCGACGGATTCGCTGCTGTCACGGCGTTCTGAAATGTGGAAATCGTCGCGCCCGGAGTGTTGTTGTACCAGGTGAGGAAACTTCCGCCGAGCGCCTGTCGAAGCGCCAGGTCTTCGGACGCACCTTGCTCTTCGAGGTCAGTCACGATCTGAAACAAAGTGCGGTTCTCGGCCGCCTCGCCCTGGATGTATTGAAGCGTGCTCATGCGAGCGCAGCCGGCGGTGGCACCCGAGAAGATCGACTGACCATCGGCCCCATAGTTCAGCGAATCCCAGTTGTTCTGGTACGGGGGAATGATGTCGCCCCACTTCTTCTCGTTGGCCGGGTAGCTCCACCCCGATCGGAAGACGTTGTCGGTTGGTCTGACTCGGATCGACGTGATGTTGTTGCTTCCGTCGCGGGTGATCGTCCCGACTCCGTTGAAGTCGTTGTCGGTCGCATTCGAGATCGTGTCTCCGTCGACGTCGCTGGCCGCGGCGAGCAGACCCGAGTAGGCGGCCTCGTCGTTCAACAGGCCGTCACCGTCGATGTCGTCGTCCATGTACGGGTAGTCGTTGTGAATCGGGTGCTTCGCCGACTTGAAACCTCCCGAGCTCCCGTTGTAGATCGCGTTGATGCTGACCGTGATTCGTCGGTACGGATTGGTCGTCGCACTCGTCCGATGGCAGATGGTGTGCTTGGCCGACAGACCAGCCGATGCCCGCTCCTCGGTCACGTGGTTGACCCCGGCGACAGCCAACATCGAGACGAAAACTCCGACCACGACGACGAACGCGAAGTAACTCCGCCTTTGACGAACCGACATCCCGGACCCTCCTGCACGAACCAAACTTTTGGTCTACAAGAAAGGTAATTACTTTTCCCGACTCGCACAATGAATTCGCCCCAGGTCACAGGCCGGACAACGACAAAACCCGCCGGCCGGAGCCGACGGGTTGTTCGTGGAGCTAAAGGGAATTGAACCCTTGACCTCTTCCATGCCATGGAAGCGCTCTG